>QFCF01001088.1_pt1 | contig 25571 bp, 23 predicted proteins | sample 5346961 | NCBI WGS metagenome assembly QFCF01 (sample SAMN09062253, study PRJNA434731) | Human gut metagenome, whole genome shotgun sequencing project. | reverse complement strand
CGGGAGCACCATGGGGGACTACATCCGCGCCCGGGAGCGCTGTCTGGACTGCCCCGGGAAAGACCGGGAGCAGTTTCTGGCCCAGGCCCGGCGGATGGCCGACGATTTCCTTCAGGGCAAGCCCGACGCCACGCCCGACGAGGTGGCCGGCTTCCTGGGGGAACCGGAGGAGCTGGCCCGGTGCCTGCTGGAGGAACTGGATCCGGAGCTGCTGGAACGCCGGAAGAGGCGGAGAAAGCTGGGCAGGCGGATCCTGACGGGCGTGGTTGCGGCAGTAATTGTGGCACTTTGTATCTCAGTGGGCTGGTTAGCGACGCACCGCCATCAAATTGAAGTTACAGAACGCCTAGTCATTTATGCGGAGGAGGAACTGCCAAGTGAGTAATTTGAAGAAGAAAATAAGTGCCCTGATGGGTGCGTTTTTATTGGTATCCTGTGCGATATTGCCTGCTTCAGCGGTTGAAATGAAACAGAATGTTCAGGTTTTCTATATGGATTCCGGTAATATTCAAGTTGAAACGGTGCTTATCATTCACGATTCGCAGATGCTGGCACATTCAAAGAGCGCTGATATAAAAAGAACTTATAAATCAGATGGTAAAGTAATTGCAGAAGTAACACTCTCTGCGACCTTTGGATATGACGGGGAGGATGCCTGGGTAATTAGTGCCGACGGTTCTCATGTAACTTACAGCGGCTGGTCCTATGGCAGTGAGCAGATTTCTGATTCTGGAAATCGAGCTCGTCTGACTGCAAGGTTGTCTCATTCAGGTGATAGTCCAATTCCTGTTAGTCTTTCCCTCTCCTGCACCCCCTCCGGTCAGATCAGCTGACCATCCAAAAAACAGGCACGGCGGACCGCTTTTGCGGTCCGCCGTGCGGCGTATTGGGGTCCTCGCCCCGCGCTTTGGACCGTTTGGCTCCGCCTCTTGTAAAAAAGCCGGAAATGTGAGACAATAGGGCCAGCCTAACAAAGACAGGAGACACAAGTATGATGACCGACCTGTTTGAAAAATCCATCGCCACCCTGGAGCTCCCCCGGGTGCTGGAGCAGCTGGCCGCCTGCGCCTCCACCCAGGAGGGGAAGGAGCGCTGTCTGTCCCTGCGGCCCATGACCGACCCGGACGACGTGCAGCGGGCCCAGGAGGAGACCTCCGCCGCGGTGGAGATGCTCATTAAGCGGGGGAGCCCCGGCTTCTCCGGCGTCAAGCCCGTGGGGGCCAGCCTCCACCGGGCGGATATGGGGGGCAGCCTGAACACCCGGGAGCTGCTGGAGGTGGCCGCCGTGCTGCGGTGCGCCCGTACCGTCCAGGACTACGGGGCCGGGGAGGAAAAGACTCCCATTTCCCACCTGTTCCGCGCCCTCACCCCCAACCGCTTCCTGGAGGAGACCATCACCAACTCCATCATCGGGGAGGACGAGCTGGCCGACTCCGCCAGCAGCGAGCTGGCCTCCATCCGCCGCCACATCCGGGCCACGGAGGCCAAGGTCCGTGATATTTTGCAGCGGATCCTCTCCTCCAACCAGTCCAAGTACCTCCAGGAGTCCATCATCACCATCCGCTCCGACCGCTATGTGGTGCCGGTGAAGTCGGAGTTCAAAAACGCCATCCCCGGCCTGGTCCACGACGTGTCCTCCTCCGGCTCCACCTTCTTCATCGAGCCCATGGGCGTGGTGAAGGCCAACAACGAGCTGCGGGAGCTGATGGCCCAGGAGAAAAAGGAGATCGAGCGTATCCTGGCGGAGCTGTCCGCCCAGTGTGCCGCCCACAAGGAGGACATCGCGGAGGACTATGACCTGCTGGTGTGGCTGGACGCCATCTTCGCCCGGGGCCGGCTGTCCCTGAACATGGAGGCATCCCAGCCCCGGCTGTCCGACCGGTATTTACGCCTGCGGAAGGCGCGGCACCCCCTGCTGGACCGGAAGAAGGCGGTGGCCAACGACCTGGAGCTGGGGGACCGGTTCGACACCCTGATGATCACCGGCCCCAACACCGGCGGCAAGACGGTGACCTTAAAGACCATCGGCCTGCTGACCCTCATGGCCCAGTGCGGCCTGCACATCCCCACCGGGGCAGACTCCACGGTGCGGATCTTTGACCGGGTGCTGGCCGACATCGGGGATGAGCAGTCCATCGCCCAGTCCCTGTCCACCTTCTCCTCCCACATGACCAACATCGTGGGTATTCTGCGGGAGGCGGACGACAGGACCCTCATCCTGTTCGACGAGCTGGGGGCGGGCACCGACCCGGTGGAGGGCGCGGCCCTGGCCGCCGCCATCATCGAGTCCGCCCGGGGGATCGGCTCCCTGGTGGCCGCCACCACCCACTATGCGGAATTAAAGGTATACGCCATGACCACCGACGGGGTGGAGAACGCCTCCTGCGAGTTCAACGTGGAGACCCTGGCCCCCACCTACCGGCTGATCCTGGGCATCCCGGGAAAATCCAACGCCTTCGCCATCTCCCGCCGGCTGGGCCTGCCCGAGTATATCATTGAAAAGGCCGCCGCCCGCCTGGACGCGGAGAACGTGCGCTTTGAGGATGTGCTCACCAAGCTGGACCAGCAGCGCCAGGAGATGGAGAAGGAGCGCGCCGAGGCCCGCCGCCTGAAGCTGGAGATGGAGCAGTCTGCCGCCAAGGCCCGGGAGTACCGGGAGCGCCTGGAGGCCGAGCGGGCCAAGGTGGTGGAGAAGGCCCAGGCGGAGGCCCGCTCCATCATCCAGGAGGCCCGGGCGGCCAGCGACCTGGCCATCTCCGAGCTGAAGGAGCTGAAAAAGCGGAAGGACCTGGACTGGCAGCAGGTGAACGACGGCCGGGCGGAGGCCCGCCGCCTGCTCAACGAGGCCGAGCGGGGCATCGGCGGCCCCGTGCAGGAGCCGGAGGCACCCCCTCCCACCCGGGACGCCAAGGCGGGGGACACGGTGGAGCTGGTGTCCATGGGCACAAGGGCCTCCGTCCTGTCGGTGAACAAGGACGGCACCCTCCAGCTCCAGGCCGGGATCCTGAAGATCTCCGCCAGGCAGAGCGAGGTCCGTGTGGTGGAAGGGGAGACCCAGAGCCAGAAGGAGGTCCGGCGGATCATCCAGCGGGCGGAGCACACCCTGCGCACCGCCGCCCCCCGGGAGGTGGACCTGCGGGGCATGATGACCGACGAGGCCATCGCCGCTCTGGAGAGCTTCCTGGACACCGCCATGCTGGGCAAGCTGGAGACGGTGACCGTCATCCACGGCAAGGGCACCGGCGCGGTGCGCAATGCCGTGCGCACCTATCTCAAGCGCAGCCGCTATGTGAAGTCCTTCCGCCCCGGCCGCTACGGCGAAGGTGAAGACGGCGTGACGGTGGTGGAGCTGAAATAAAACGCTCCGAATCCCAAAACCCCTCGTCCCCTCGGAGCGCGGAGGGCGCGGCGTTCAGATCGGGGCCAAAAATCCGGGAACCATCATTTTTACTGTAAAATCCATTCCCCCTGAAATGAAATCGTGCAAAAAGACGAAGGACGATTTGCCCTGTAATAAATTTCAAGCGAAAAACATAGATTTGTGAAAAATGTCATTGACGCGGACGGGATTTATCTGCTATGCTAAGGATACAATATGACGAGTGCGGAGGTACGGTTATATGTATAGTCAGGAAGCGGTCGTGAACAATCAGGTTGGGCTGCACGCCAGACCGGCCACGTTCTTTATCCAGAAGGCCAACGAGTTTAAAAGCGCGATCTGGGTGGAGAAGGACGAGCGGAAGGTCAACGCGAAGAGCCTGCTGGGCGTTCTGTCCCTGGGCATCGTGAAGGGCACCCCCATCAAGCTGATTGCGGACGGCCCCGATGAGAAGGAAGCGGTGGAGGCCCTGTACAAGATGATCTCCTCCGATTTTTCCGAGTAATTTCCCCAAGCACAATGAAAAGGCGCCGCCATGCGGCGCCTTTTTTGATATTCAAAGCGTGAACATCTTGAACACCAGAAGCACAGACCAGACCATGTTCAGCGGCCTCGATTCGTCCAGATCATTCAAAATGCCTCGTTCCGTTCCAAAGGAGGGACATTCGGATGAAGCAGATATTTGTGTCAGAGCCTGCCCGGCGGGGCGAACTGCGTCTCTGGCTGGGGAAACGGTATTTCTGTGCCCGGCGGTGGCTCTGGTGGCATACCTCGGGCGTGCGCTTTGCCCGCCGCCGCCCGGAGTTCCCCTGTACGGTCCTCTGTTTCCGGCACAGCACCCCACTGCTTCGAAAGCTGAAGGACGTGGATATGTGGATGCAGCGGAACAAGGTGCATAACCTGCGTCTGGCGGTGGAGCGGCTGGATGGAGTGGTCCTCCTGCCGGGAGAGACCCTGTCCTATTGGAAATGCATCGGCGATCCCAGCCGCCGGAGAGGTTATGTGGAGGGGATGATGCTGAAAAATGGACAGGTGACCTCCGCGGTGGGGGGCGGGCTGTGCCAGCTGGCCAATCTCATTTACTGGATGACCCTCCATACCCCTCTCACAGTAACGGAGCGGCACCGCCACGGTTATGACGTGTTTCCGGACAGCGGACGTACCCAGCCCTTCGGGAGCGGGGCCACCTGCTGCTACAACTATGTGGACCTGATGGTCCGTAACGATACGGACCGCCCTTACCGGCTGGCACTCCAGGTTGGAAAGCGGGATCTGGAGGGGGCGTGGTACTCCGACAGACCCCAGCCCTGCACCTATCAGATCTATCAGGCGGAGCACCGGATGCAGGGGGAGTACTGGGGTGGATACACCCGCCACAACGTGATCCGCCGGCGGGTGCTGGACTCCACTGGAGAGTTGGTGGGGGACGAGTTTGTGACGGAGAATCACGCCATCATGATGTATCACCCGCTGCTGGAGAAGGGGGAGGGCCCGTTCCCGGATGCGGAGTAAGGAGGATGCAGAGCCTCTATGACCTTTGACGAATTGAAAGAAAAAGCCCACAGCCTGCCTCTCAAGCCAGGCGTATACATCATGCAGAACGCCCAGAGCGAGGTCATCTATGTGGGCAAGGCCAAGGCCCTGAAAAACCGGGTGAGCCAGTATTTTGCCAATCTGGCTGCCCACACGGAAAAGACCCGGGCCATGGTGTCCCAGATCGATCACTTTGACGTCATCATTGCCGACAGCGAGTTTGAGGCCCTGATCCTGGAAAATTCCCTCATCAAGCGGCACCAGCCCCGGTATAACATTCTACTGAAGGACGACAAGGGCTATCCCTACATCCGTCTGAGCGGGGAGGAGTATCCCAAATTCTCCCTGGCGGGCCGGGTGGCGGAGGACGGGGCCCGGTACTTTGGCCCCTACGGTAGCCGCCACAGCACCCAGGGGATCCTGGACGCCCTGCGCACCGCCCTGCGCCTGCCCTCCTGCCGGAAGAAATTCCCCCGGGACATCGGGAAGGAGCGCCCCTGCCTGAACTTCCACATGGGGAAGTGCGACGGCTACTGCCGGTCCGAAGAGCTGAAGGAGCGGCACGATGAGGCCATCCGCCAGGCGGTCTCCCTGCTGGAGGGGCGGTTCAAGGAGGTCAAGGCCGACCTGACCGCGGAGATGGAGCGGGCCGCGGAGGAACTGCGGTTTGAGCAGGCAGCCCAGCTGCGGGACAGGCTCCGGGCCATCGAGCTGCTGGGGGCCCGGCAGAAGGTGGTGGCCGGCTCCCTGGCGGACACCGACGTCACCGGCTTTGGCCGGGGGGGGGCTAAGAGTTGCTTTGTGGTGGGCCACTATGTGGACGGGGATCTTGCGGCCAAGGACATGGAGCTGCTGGAGACCCCGGTGGAGGAGGACGAGGAGGAGATCCTGTCCTCCCTGGTGCGGGAGTACTACGGAGGCCGCACCCGCCTGCCCCGGCAGATCCTGCTGCCCTGCGAGCTGGCCGATCAGGTCCCCCTCACCCGGATGCTGTCCGAGCAGGTGGGCAGCCGGGTGGAGCTGGTCACCCCCCAGCGGGGGGCGAAAATGGATCTGATCCGTCTGGCCAACCAGAACGCGGCGGAGGAGGTGGAGCGGGCCACCACCCGGGAGGAGCGGCAGAACAAGCTGCTGGAGGCGCTGGGGCGGATGCTGGGCCTGCCTGAGGCGCCCCGGCGGATGGAGTCCTATGACATCTCCAACACCGGCGCCGACGACATCGTGGCCTCCATGGTGGTTTTTGAGAATGGACGCCCGCTGAAGCGAGATTATCGCCACTTCAAGCTGAAAGATTTGGATGGGCCGGACGACTACGCCTCCATGGAGCAGGTACTCACCCGGCGCTTCCGCCGGTATCTGGACGGGGACGAGAAGTTCAATACCCGGCCCGACCTGCTCCTCATCGACGGCGGCGAGAACCATGTGCGGGTGGCCTGCCGGGTGTTGGAGACCATGGAGCTGGACATCCCCGCCTTCGGTATGGTGAAGGATGAACGCCACCGGACCCGGGCCCTGGTTGCCCCGGATGGGCGGGAGATTGGGATCCAAGCTATCCCGGCGGTGTTTGCTCTCATCGGCCAGATCCAGGAGGAGACCCACCGCTTCGCCATCGAGTTTAACCGGCAGCAGCGGAAGGGGCGGGTCCAGGGCTCTGTGCTGGACAGGATCCCCGGGGTGGGGGAGAAGCGCCGCAGCCAGCTGCTCAAGCACTTCAAAAGTGTCAAGGCCATCCGGGAGGCCACACTGGAGGAGCTGGAGCAGGTGGTTCCGAAGAACACGGCCCAGGCGGTCTTGCAGTATTTTCGGGAAGTTAGGAATTAGGAATTAGGAATTAGGAATTGGAGGGACGCAGAGATGCGCGTGATCTCAGGGACCGCCCGCGGGCGGCATTTGAAGGAGCTTCAGGGGATGGAGACCCGGCCCACCACGGACCGGGTGAAGGAGGCCCTGTTCAACATCGTCCAGTTCGAGCTGCCCGGGCGGCAGGTGCTGGACCTGTTTGCGGGGACGGGCCAGCTGGGCGTCGAGGCCCTGTCCCGGGGGGCGGCCCGGTGTACCTTTGTGGATCAGCGGCGTGATGCGGCGGCCCTGGTACGGGAGAACCTGAAACTGACCGGACTGTCCCAGCAGGCCCAGGTGGTCCAGAGAGATTCCATCTCCTTTCTCATGTCCTGCCGGGAGAAGTTTGATGTGATTTTCCTGGATCCGCCCTATCTCACCGGGGCGCTGGAAAAGGCGGTGGAGACCGTATCCGCATTTGACATTCTTCGGGAACATGGTATAATGGTCTGCGAAAGTCCCCTGGAGCAGGAGCTGCCCGCCCTGGCCGCCCCCTACGAGCGGGGAAAAGAGTACCGGTATGGAAAGATCAAGCTGACTGTATACCGGCGCTTGGGAGGAGAGGACCGCCGATGAAAACTGCGATCTATCCCGGCAGCTTCGATCCGGTGACGCTGGGGCATCTGAACATCATCAAGCGGGCGGCCGCCTGCTTTGACCGGCTGATCGTCTGTGTGATGATCAACTCCAAAAAGCAGGGGATGTTCACCCCGGAGGAGCGGGTGGAGCTGCTAAAGAAAGCCACCGCCCGGTTCCCTAACGTGGAGGTGGACTACTCCGACGGGCTGCTGGCCGCCTATGCCAAGCGGCGGAAGGCCCATGTGGTGGTCAAGGGGCTGCGGGCCGTCTCCGACTTTGAGCAGGAGGTCCAGATGGCGGTCATCAACCGCAAGCTGAACCCCGGCCTGGAGACCATGTTCCTGGCCTCCAGCGAAAAATATACCTATCTCAGCTCCACCATCGTCAAGGAGATGGCCCGGTACGGGGCCAATTTGGGGGACTTCCTTCCCCGGGAGATCGTGGAGGACGTGAATCAGCGCATGAAAGAATTGCAGGAAGGGAAGGTTTGACCCATGGCAAGCGGTGTGGAAGAACTGCTGGATATGCTGTTCGATATGGTGGATGAGGCCAAGAACGTGCCCCTGTCCAGTGATAAATGTATGATCGAGCGGGACCGCGCTTTGGACCTGATCGACGACATCCGGGCCCAGTTCCCGGTGGAACTGTCCGAGGCCAAGAAGCTGATGGCCAGCCGGGCGGATATGATCGCCTCCGCCAAGCGGGAGGCGGACGCCATCCGCCGTCAGGCGGAGGAGAAGGCCAAGCAGCTGCTGGCGGAGGAGAGCATCCTCCTCCAGGCCCGCCAGCGGGCCAACGAGCTGATGCAGCAGGCGGAGGACCGCAGCCGGGAGCTGAAGCGCTCCGCCAACGACTACTGCGAGGACGCCCTGCGCCGCACCGAGGAGGCGGTGGCCGAGGCGTATGACGAGATCAAAAAGTCCCGCTCCCGCTTCCGGGCGGCGGCCAGCGCCGCCCTGGGCATCCAACCCTCCGCCGGCGGGAGCGCCCGCCCCATGTACGACGCGGCGGCGGACGAGGACTGAGAGAAGGACTATCTCCAACACTTCCAAACGGCCGCTTGCGCGGCCGTTTTTTCACTATTGCGTCTTTACACCGAGGGAAAAAAACGATATACTGTTAAGGTTCTGAAGCCGAAACAAAGAACGCACGATCCAATTTTGTGGTTTCGGGCGGAGGTGTCTTTGTCCATTCCTGGCCTTGTGGGTGAGGGGATGCGCAGAGGGACCGGACCCGGAGAAAGGAAATACAGCGATGAAGAAACGTGCCGCATTGGCTCTTTTTACTCTTTTGTCCCTGATGCTGCCGGGCTGCGCCCCCGCCGGGACCGGCGGAGGGGACGGGGAGGAGGCCCGCCTGACGGTGCTGGCCTCCACCTATCCGGTCTACCTGGCCGCCCGGTCGGTGGCGGAGGGGGTGGAGGGCGTCTCCGTCCTCCGGCTGGAGACGGGGGCAGTGTCCTGCCTCCACGACTATACCCTTACCGTAGGGGACATGAAGAAGCTGGAGGGGGCCGACGTGGTGGCCCTGAACGGGGCCGGTATGGAGGAATTTATGGAGGACGCCCTGGCCACCTCCAGCGCCCCGGTCATCGACTGCTCCGCGGGAGTGGACCTGCTGGAGAGCGAGGGCCACGTCCATCAGGACGGGGCGGAGGAGGATGACCACGGCCACTTTGACCCCCACTACTGGATGGACCCGGAGAATATGGAGCAGATGGTGTGCAACATTAGAGACGGCCTCTCCCAGGCGGACCCGGAGCACGCGGGGGAGTATGAGGAGAACGCCGCGGGGCAGGCCGCCCTGCTCCACACCTGGGAGGACAGCCTCCGGGATATGCTCCGGGAGGCGGAGGAGTCCGCCGGGGTGGACATCGCGGGCCTGGTCACCTTCCACGACGGGTTCCGCTATTTCGCCGCGGCCTTTGACCTGCCCCTGCTGGCCTCCATCGAGGAGGAGGAGGGGAGCGAGGCGTCCGCCAAAGAGATCAACGAGATCACAGGGCTTGTAAAGGAATACAGCCTGCCGGTGATCTTCACCGAGGTCAACGGCTCCGACGCCACCGCCCAGGCCATCGCTCGGGAGACGGGGTGCGCCGTGGCCCAGCTGTCCATGTGCATGGACGGCCCGGAGGACGGGGCTCTGTCCGACTACTACACTGTGCTGGCGGACAATGTGGCCGCCGTGGTAAACGGGTTTGACGGGGAAGAAGTGATTCGATGAGAAAGCTCAAGCACGGAAAGATGTCCGGCGGGTGCGGGGATTCCTGCTGCCTGAAGCTGGAGGGGCTGAACGTCCGCATCCAGGGGGAGGAGATCCTGGAGGATGTGTCCTTCCACCTCCACTGCGGGGAGATCACCGCCCTCATCGGCCCCAACGGGGCGGGTAAGTCCACCCTGTTCCGCAGCATCCTGGGCCAGCTGCCCTACTCCGGGAGCATCACCTTCGCCCCGGCGGGGGGGCCCGCCATCCGGCTGGCCGACGGGACGGTCATGGGGGGGACCCGGCCCCTCATCGGCTATGTGCCCCAGTCCCCCAGCTTCGACCGGGGGGATCCGGTGTCGGTGCTGGACTTTTTCACCGCCGCCACCGCCCGGTGGCCGGTGTGCCTGCCCATCCCCGGAAAGTACCGGGAGCGCTGCCGCCGCAGCCTGGAGCGGGTCCACGGCGGCGACCTGCTGGACAGGCCTATGGGGGGGCTGTCCGGGGGACAGCTCCAGCGGGTGCTGCTGGCCCTGGCCCTGGAGCCGGTGCCCCATATCCTGGTCCTGGACGAGCCCCTGTCCGGCGTGGACATCGAGGGGGAGCACCAGCTGCTGGAGATGCTGGACGAGCTGCGGACGGAGTACGACCTGTCCATCCTGCTGTCCACCCACGACTTTGCCACCCTGGGGCAGTTCGCCGACAAGGTGATCCTGCTGAACAAGCGGGTGCTCCGCATGGGGCCGCCGGAGGAGGTCACCGCCTCACCGGAGTTTTATGAGACCTTCCATCTTCGGATGGGAAAGGGGGGCGAGAGCTGATGGAGCTCTGGTATGCACTGGTGGATCTGCTGCCCTTTGACTGGGCCCAGCCCGGATCCATGTACTTTATGAAAAACGCCCTGCTGGCGGTGCTGGTCATCTCGCCCCTGTTCGGCGTGCTGTCCACTATGGTGGTCCACAGCCGGATGTCCTTCTTCTCCGACGCCCTGGGCCACTCCGCCTTTACCGGCATGGCTATTGGGGCCATCTGCGGCTTCAACGAGCCCACCTGGGCGGCGGTCCTCTTTGCGGTGGTGTTCGCCCTGCTGTTCAATCTGGTGCGCCGCCGCTCCGCCCTGGCCAGCGACACGGTGATTGGAGTGTTTTCCTCCACAGCGGTGGCCCTGGGCATCTTCCTCTCCACCCTGGGGGGGCGCTCCTTTACCAAGTTCAACAGCCTGCTCATCGGCGACATCCTCTCCGTGGAGCCGGAGAAGATCGCCCTGCTGGCGGGGATCCTGCTGGTGGTGCTGGTCCTGTGGGGGCTGTCCTTCAACCAGCTGATGCTCTCCGCCGTCCACCCCGCCCTGGCGGACAGCCGGGGGGTGAAGGTATTCTGGCAGGAGACGGTATTTTCCATCGCCATCGCCGTGGTGGTGACGGTGTCCATGACCTGGGTGGGCCTGCTGGTCATCAACTCCCTGCTGGTTCTGCCCGCGGCGGCGGCCCGGAACGTATCCAAAACCATGTTCCAGTACCATCTAGTTTCTCTGTTGGGGGCGGTGCTGGCCGGAATCGCGGGGCTGATGACCTCTTACTATGTGGGTTCCTCCGCCGGGGCGGCCATCACCCTCTATCTGGCGGTGTGGTTCCTGATTACCTTCCTGGTCCGGAAAAAGCAGTAAACAGCAACAAAAACAGCAGGCGGACGCCTGCTGTTTTTGTTGTGTCAAATTTGAAAGTCCTCGTCCTTCAGGGCGCTGAAATCCGCCTTGGCGGGGCGGGGAGGGACGCGCTTGAGGGGATCGTATCGAAAGGACCGGCAGTGGGAGCCGGCGGACATGACGCCTTTCTTGTCGCAGACCACCTGCTCCTCGTCCAGGGGACGGCTGCGGGCGCAGTAGACACAGCGGGGCTCGATCTTCTTTTGAAACAGGGCCAACGGGGGCACCTCCCTTGTCACAGGTATTGAAGGTTCCCTCTATTATACCCCGTGGGCGTGAGATTTTCCACTGCTTTTTTTCATCCCCCGGGCGGCCAGCAGGAGGAAGAGGAGCCACACGCACCAGGCGGAGACGGAGGAGATGGTCAGGGCCTGGTGGAGGTCCAGGGCGGCCAGGGTCTCGGCCTGCTCGGCCAGATAGGCGGACACCGGGGCGTCCAGGGGGAACAGCCGGGTCAGCAGGCCCAGCAGGCCGGCGGAGATCAGGCCGTGGAGCAGCTTGCCCCACAGATAGGTCCCCATGGACAGGCCGGAGTCCCCCAGGAAGGCCAGCACCTGGCAGTGGACGGACAGGCCGGCCCAGCCCAGCATGAAGGCGGCCATGGACAGCCGCCCGGAGAGCGCCCCGCCGGTGAGGGAGGACACCCCGGAGGAGACCTCCAGAAGGCCGGTGAGCAGCCGCTCCGCCCACACCTGGTCGAGGCCCAGGGGGGCGCACAGCCGGGACAGGAGCCGGGCAAGGCCGGTGAGCACGCCGGAGAGGGTGAGCATCCGGATGGTCACGGTGAAAAACAGGATGAAGGCGCAGATGTTCAGCGCGGAGGCCAGGGAGCCGGTGACCGACCGGGTGAAGGCGGTGGAGAAGCGGGCGGCCTGAAAGTGGGCCTCCGGGCGGCGGCTGGGGCGGGGCGGCTCCCGGTAGCGGTAGAAGCGGAACAGCACCCCCACCAGCAGGGAGGCGGCCACATGGGCCAGATAGAGCAGAAGGCCCGCCGCTCCGCTGCCGAACACCCCGGTCCCCACCACCCCCAGGATGAAGGCGGGGCCGGAGTTGTTGCAGAAGGCCAGCAGCCGCTCGGCCTCGGCGCGGGAGCACTGGCCGTTCTCATACAGGGCGATGGCGGTGCGGGCCCCCACCGGATAGCCCCCGATGAAGCCCAGGGCCACGGCGGAGGCGCAGGCCCCGTTCACCCGGAAGAGGGGGGCCATCACCGGCTGGAACAGCCGCCCCAGACAGCGGGACATCCCCAGCTCCACCACCAGAGAAGACAGCACGAAGAAGGGGAAGAGGGAGGGCAGGATGACGTTGCCGCAGAGGGAGAGGCCGTCCTTCATGGCGGCCATGGCCTCCTCGGGCCACAGGATCAGGGCCAGGGCGGAGCACAGAAGCCCCAGAGCAAGACACAGGTCCCTGATATGCTGTTTTCCCAAAAGACGTCCCATCCCGCATACCTCCTGTTCTCTGGGTGGTACCAGCAGGGATACTGTATGCTAGGGGATGGGGAAATCTGCCTGTCCGGCAAAAACTGCCCCGGGGCGGCTCTGTTGAACTGCCCCGGGGCGTTATGGCGGATAGAAAGAGGGATCAGATGAGGGAGAGGGCCTCCTCGTCGGCCACCAGGGTAAAGTCCCCGTGGAGCTGGAGGATGGAGGCGGGAACGTGTGGGGTCACCGGGCCGAAGAAGGCGTCCCGGATGGCCTGGGCCTTGGCCGCCCCGTTGGCCACCATCAGGACCTTCCGGGCCTGCATGATGTCCCGGACGCCCATGGTGCGGGCGTGGGTGGGGACCTCCTCCAGGCTGGAGAAGAAGCGGCGGTTGGCCTGCCGGGTGCTGTCGGTGAGCTCCACCTGGTGGGTGCCCAGGGAAAAGGACTCAGCGGGCTCGTTGAAGCCGATGTGGCCGTTGACGCCCAGGCCCAGCAGCTGCAGGTCGATGCCGCCCAGGTCCCGGATGATCTGGTCATAGCGGGCGCAGGCGGCGGCGCCGTCGGGATCCATGCCGTCGGGGACGTTGGTGCTGGCCGGGTCCAGGTTGACGTGGTCGAACAGGTTGTCCCGCATGAAATAGGCGTAGCTCTGGTCGTGGTCCCGGTTCAGGCCCACATATTCGTCCAGGTTGACAGTGCGGACCTGGGAGAAGTCCAGCTCGCCCGCCTGACAGCGGCGGACCAGTTCCTGATAGGTGCCAACGGGGCTGGAGCCGGTAGCCAGGCCCAGGACACAGCAGGGCTTGAGGATGACCTGGGCGGCGATGATATTGGCGGCGGCGCGGCTGAGCGCCGAGTAATCCTTGACTGAGATGATCTTCATGGAACAGTTCTCCTTTCCTGTGGAGCGCGGCCCGGGGGCGGGGGGAATTTCCGGCAGATCGGTTGCGGTTTTCCAGTGGACCGATTATAATGGAGCCAAGTCCAGGAGACAGGTTCCGATCCCGGCGCGATCCTGCTTTGATTGTAGCACAGCGGCGAGAGATTGTCACTGAAAATTTGCGCCCCGGGCGGAGAGCCGGCGCGGGGCGCGGCCAGAGAGAGAAGGCGCACATCCATGGGTGAACAGGATATTTTTGAGCGCATCAGCAGCCGGTATTTTGAATTGACCGCCTCAGAGCGGCGGGCGGATCTGGTGCTCCAGTGCGGCTCCCGGGAGGGGCCCCTCCAGGCCGGGTCGGTGGAGGCCCGCATCGCCCAGCTGTTTGTGATGGACCTCCTCTTTACCGAGATCTGCTGCCTGGACCCGGAGGGGACGGCAGCCCGGCAGGAGCGGGTGGCCGAGGCCCTGGCCCGGAAGCACCTGTGACCGGGGGGTGGCGGGGACTCTCGCTTTTGATTAAAAGGATCTGATTGGAGAAATTATGAAAGATTTATATGATATTGCATGGAGCACAATTATACCCAAGCAGTTGAAGAAAAATGGAAAAGCTGGTCATGTTGCCTGTGCGTTAGAGGCGGAAAGTGGAGCTGTTTTTACAGGTATTTGCATTGACGTGCCGTGTTCCATAGGTATATGTGCAGAGCAGTCAGCGATTGCTGAAATGCTGAAGCACGGTGAGACCAAAATAAAGCGGCTCATAGCTGTTTATGAAGATGGAAGTATTTTGCCGCCATGCGGAAGATGCCGGGAACTGATTTCTCAGTTAGACTTTGATAACGAAGATACAGTCGTGCAATGGATGATGGCCGGGAAATCACACTGAAAAAATTGCTGCCTGAGAGGTGGGATAGAAAATGGGACTGACCCGATTCACCGACAAAATATATTATTTGGAGCATGAAGCGGAAGTTGATAGGCCTATGCTGGCCTACATCAAGGGAAATCGCTTTTCACTTGCGGTTGATGCTGGATATTCTACCTCTCATGTGGCAGATTTCTACACAGCGCTTCAGTCAGAGTAGTTTAAATTGCCTGATTTTACGGTGATCACACACTGGCATTATGATCACACATTTGGTATGTGTGCGATCAATGGAATCAGCATTGCGTATGAGAAAACGAATGAATTTCTGAAAGATCAGCAGGAGCAGGCAAAAAGTGCAAATTATATTGCGGCCCTCAAACAGGAAGATGTTCATTTTAGGAAAGAGTACCGCGGATGTGATCGGCTGAATATTGTGTTGTCAGACATAACATTTTCAGATAAAGTGGAGTTGGATCTGGGCGGTATTACCGCCCGGATATTCCACACAGTATCCCCTCATTCTGAGGATTCCACTTGTATTTATATACCGGAAGAAAGAGTGCTGTTTTTAGGCGATTCAACAAGTGAGGACTTCTTTCACAATGGTTATATGGATCAGGAGAAATTGGGTATTTTAATGCAAATGATCCAATCTGTGGATTGTGATTACTGCATACTCAGCCACTGTGAGCCGCTTCAGAAAGAAAGCTTGCTGGAATACTTAGACAGCTTATACATAACAGATTAAAGATCATCCGTGTGTGCGTCAGCTGTGATCTGGGACTATATTTTTTGTCTGCTTCTGGTAAATAAGGGTGAGACAGAAAATCCAGTGTCCAGTTTGGACGATGAAGGGACGCATCCTTCGACAAATGCTGGTACAATAAAAGGGACTCTGGCGGAACTGGCCGGGGAAAACGGCGAACTGGCTCCGGCCAGAGATGGAGGCTTGCGTTCTATGGAGGAACTTCGTCCGGCTCCCACAAGTAAAAAAGGGGCTGGAAAGCGGACCGCGGGCGGCGGAGGCGGCTGGGCCGGAAAGGCGGCGCTGGTCCTGTCCCTGCTGGCCCTAACCGTGTCCGGCGTGGCGCTGTACCTGCTGCTGTTCGGCGAGAAGGAGCCGGAGTACCTGACCTACCGGGACCAGCAGCTGCTGGTGCTGGAGGATGTAGACCGGAACCAGTATGACCCGGAGGATTTTTCCACCGACAGCCAGGGGTGGCTCCAGTACCAGTCCGGCGGACGCCGGGGGGTGCAGGGGATCGATGTCTCCTTCTATCAGGGGGAGATCGACTGGCAGGCGGTGGCCAGCTCCGGTGTGGAGTTTGCCATGATCCGGGTGGGCTACCGGGGCTATTCCCAGGGCGGGCTCCAGCTGGACGAGCGGTTTCAGGAAAATATGGACGGGGCGCTGGCCGCCGGGCTGGATGTGGGGGTCTATTTCTTCTCCCAGGCCACCTCGGTGCTGGAGGCGGAGGAGGAAGCCGACTTCGTGCTGTCCGCCATCCGGGGCTACCCCATCAAGTACCCGGTGGTCTTTGATTGGGAGTTCATCGATGGGGCGGAGGCCCGCACCGACGGGATGGACGGGGAGACCATGACCCAGTGCGCGGCCGCCTTCTGCGAGCTGGTCTCCGTGGCCGGATATACGCCCATGATCTACTTCAATCAGGAGCTGGGCTATCTGTTTTACCAGCTGGACCAGCTGGACGCCTCCCAGTTCTGGCTGGCGGAGTATGACGCCAAGCCTGACTTTTTCTATGATTTTGAGATGTGGCAGTACACCCACACCGGGGTGGTGCCGGGTATCCAGGGAAATGTGGACCTGAACCTGGCTTTTCAGAGAAATTAGCGGGGCCCTCGGGCCCCCGGCGCGGCGGATATCTGGAAACAGGCCTCCGCCGCGCTGCCGTCCGGCGGACTCAGGCCAGGGAGAGGAGCTCCTCCGCCACCCGGTCCGCCATCTCCTGCACCCGGGCAAAGTCAACATAGGGGTTGTACAGGGCCTCCAGGCCATCGTGCATGGCCTTGGCCTGGGCCAGGGACTCCACGGCCTCGCCGGTGAGGGCGGAGGAGACCTTTTGGGCGAAGCGGAGCCGGGCGCGGCTCCGGCGCAGAAGCTCCCGGTCCACCATGGCGTCCAGCCGCAGCCGCCGGCTGGGCCGCCCCGGGAAGGGCCGGGCAGGGGAGGCGGAGAGAAAGGCCAGGCCCAGCTCCGGGACCAGAAGGTGGGAGAGCCGCTCCGGGGCCATGGGATCCGGGCAGGCCACCACGTCATAGCCCCCCATGACTGCGCCGGCCAGCAGGTGGGTGAGCAGCAGGTGGGACAGGCCGTAGCGGTCGGACAGCTCATAGATTCGGGTACACTGGGCGCGGGCCGTCTGGAACAGAGTGATGAGCCCCTTGTGGGAGACGGCGTCCAGGAACCGCTGCTTTACCCGGCCGGAGGGGGCGGGGGGCTGGGACGTCAGCGCCCGGGAGAGGAGCCGGTGGGCGCGGGCGGCCAGCTTCTCCTCCAGGGCGGGGGCGGCCAGCATGGCGCGGACGTCGGTCTGGATCCCGGCGGCGGCGTCCAGACAGCGGTAGGCCCGCTGATAGTGCTCCTTGTAGCCGTCCATGCACGTCAAAATCTTGCCCCGGATGGCCCGCAGGCCCGCCCGGTCATAGCAGTCCCCCAGGTTGACGTACTGCTCCACCGCCCCGGGATATTTGGGCTCTACCACATGGGTATTGTCCCTTTAGGACACCTCGTCGCCGCGGCCTTCCTATCCTTCGCTTCCGCCTTGCGGCGAAAGCTCACTCATTCCGGCGCGGCTCCTCTCTCCACCGAACCCGCTGCCGCTGGGCTTCGGCGGGGGCCCCATATTTCTCAAAATTTCCAGTGGATTTTGACTTCCTGCTGACCAGTATCCGGGTCCTGCTCACCGACCTCGATTTTCTCGATCAGCATCACTGCCAGCTCCCGGGGGAGGGTCTTCAGTTCCAGCAGTTCCCGGGCTTTGTCCATGACCTCCTCCTGATTGTGGGGCTGCTCCTGACCGGAGAGCTCTTGATCGATCTGGGCCAGCCGCCGCTCCAGGCGGCTCTTTTCCTCTAGGAAGTCCTGGTTCAGCTCCACAAACTGTCCTTCACTGAGCACACCGGACACCTTATCCAGGTACAGGTTTTTCAGCGCTGTACTCCGCTTCTCCAGCTGGGCGCTCAGGGTCTTCTGCTCCTGCAGCAGGGCCTCCCGGTGGTCGTCCTTTGGCGGCGGGAGCTCCAGCTCCTCCAAATGGTAGTAGGCCCCGATGTAGTCCCGAATGCGTTGGGAGACCAGTTCCATCAGCCGGTCCAGCCGGATGGAGTGGCGGGTGCACAGCTTCTGTGTCCCGCTGTCGGCGTAGAGCTTGCAGCGAAGATAATATACCTGTGCTTTCCCCTTTTTCCCGTTGGAGGTCTTGCTCATGGTGCTGCCGCAGTCCATGCACGTCACAAGGCCCGCCAGGGGGTGCACCATGCCGGTGCCGTCCTCCCGGGAGCGAATGTCCAGGTTCCTCTGGACGGTCTCAAAGGTCTCCCGGTCGATGATGGCCTCGTGAGTGTCCTCCACCCGGAACCAGCGGTCCCGGGGCATGACGATGATGGCCTTAGATTTGTAGCTGGCCTTTTTGGTCCGGCCCTGCACCATGACGCCGGTGTAGATCTCATTACGGAGAATCCGCCATACAGTGTTCTTGTTCCAGAGCCCGAAATCCTGCTTGCAGAAGTGGTTGCTGTCCCAGCCCCGCTCCGCCTTGTATCGGGTGGGATTGACCACCCCCAGATCGTTGAGCATGTGGGCGATACTCTGCTTGCCGTGACCCTCCAGGGACCAACGGAAGATCTGCCGCACTACCTCCGCCGCCTCCGGGTCCACCAGGAGATGGCCCTTATTGTCCGGGTCCTTCCGGTAGCCGTAGATGGGAAAGCCGCCGATGTACTGCCCCTGCCGCCGCTTCATGTCGAAGACCATGCGGATGTTCTCCGACAGATCCTCCAGATACCACTCGTTGATGAGTCCATTGATCTGGCGGGCTTTTTTGTTGCCCTTGATCTCCGTGTCGGCGTTGTCTGCCACGGCGATGAAGCGGATGCCCCAGAGGGGGAACAGGCCGTGGATGTACTTCTCCACCAATTCCATATCCCGGGTGAACCGGGACTGACTCTTGCAGAGGAGGATCTGAAACTTCTTCTCCTGGGCCGCCTGGATCATCCGGTTGAAGTCCGGCCTTAGGCTGTCAGCGCCAGAGTAGTCCTCATCGCAATAGATGTGGTAGATGTCCCATCCCCGCTCCACGGCGTAGTGGATCAGCAGGGACTTCTGGTTCTGGATACTCTCGGATTCCTTTTGCTGTTTGTCTTCGTCCTCCTTACTCAGTCGTGTATAGATCGCACAAAGAATATGTCACACCTCCTAAAAGGCGTAACTGCTCACTTCCATCTTAGCACTGAGAGCAGTGATACGGCAAGGAATTATTTGAAATCCCTGCGCCGCAAAAACGCAGCGCAGGGATTATTTGGTGAGTTCTTTTGTGAGCCAAGCAGTAACGGCTTGTTGGATGAGGGGGCTGGTATCGAGCGGAGCATTGGGTGGGTGCTGTTCCGTTAGAATCAAGGTGGGGTTTTTCATAGCATCGCCTCCGTGAGATATTGACAGAGCAGTACAATTAAATATATGCGCATCTTGTAAAAAATGCCTTGATTTGGTATGATGAATAATACAAATTGACCGTTGACGCCGCATTTTTTGTCCAGCAATGACATGATGGAAAAGGATAGAACGATATGTTGAACGCTGACCTTTTGGAGAGCATTGTGGAAACCAGATATCTCACGGCGGACAATTACATAGTCTACCGCACCATTCTGCGTACTTTCTACCTGGAACACCAAAAAATGCACTACCAGATGGACCGTGACACCGTGCTCTCTCTGCTCCGGAAGCAGCCTATATTTTCTCAGTATACGCCAGAGCAGCTCACCCTGGATCTGCAGCAGTTGGTGAAATGGAAAAATCTAACCCCCATCCAGGATCCCCGCAAGCCGCGCACGATCCTCGAATTTAAGAACCGCCAGTTTCAGTATATGTTGTCCCAGACTGCCATCGAAGTGGAGCGGATGACCATTACACTGGAGAATCTGTCCACCCGGGCTTCCGGACTGTCGGTCAGCCCGTTCCGCCGTATCCGGGAAGATCTGCACAAAGCGGAGCGGCTGGACGAGCTGTCCCTGCGTGAGGTTCACGCATGGTGGGAGGATCTGCAGGAGGACTTCCAGCGGCTGAGCCAAAACCATCAGGATTACCTGCGTGAATTCTATGGTCCCGGGATGGAGATGCAGATGAAATCGGTGGACTTCATCGCATACAAGCAGCATCTCGTCCGCTATCTGGAGGAATTTATACAGGATCTCCAGCGCAGCGCGGCACAGATTGGGGCACAGCTGGAACAGTTTTCGGCGGAACAGACCGCACACATTTTGGAATTGGTCCGCCGCAGCGAACTGGAGATCCCGCGGCCCCAGTCAGAACAGAAACCTGGCTGGGAAAATGAACTACTTGCCCGATGCCAGGGCGTTTGGCAGTCTCTGCTCGATTGGTTTGTTGGAAACAACTCTACTACCCAGCAGGTGCTGAATGTCACCAACGAGGTGATCCGCCGGGCGGTGCAGAACGCCGCTTTGCTGGTCCAAATGGAAAATTTGGGGGTAAGCAATAAAGCGGAACTGAATCATCTGCTTACGCTGTTCGCCGGCTTTGAATCGCTGGATGAGGCGCACAGGCTCTCCGCGCTGGTATTTGGCGTTCAACAGGTCCGCCACTTTTCTTTTTCCGGATCCAGAGAAACGGAGCGCGTGGATCTGGGCACCTATGACGAGCCGCCCTTTGAGCACTTTCTTCAACCTAGGACGCGGTCCTATAAACCACGCCTGGACCGTTCCGGTTTTGCGGACAAGAGCGCGGAGAAACTGGCACAGCGGCAAAAGATCCTGGAGGAGGAGCAGGCCCTTCAGCGGGAAATTCTGGGATATATTCACAATGGGACGCTGGATTTGGCGGCGCTGGACCGCCCCGTCTCTCCAAGCGTGCGTACGGTATTGCTCTCCTGGGTGGCGACTGCCAATCTCAGCCCCGACCACAGGGGCCAGACGCAGTATGGGCAGCGTTACAAACTGCAAAAGCGGGGGAATCGGAATTGCCGGCTGATCTGCACCGACGGAACCTTGACGATGCCGGACTGTGTATTGGTATTTGAGGAGGTTGGCCATGAATAATGTTCGCGCGCTGCTGGATCAGTTCTGGGTCACCCGTCTGGAAAACAGGGACCTCTATTTCACGCTGAAACGGGCCCAGCCGGAATACCGCAGATTGGTCAGTGAGTTGTTGGGCTGGAATTTGATCGTCAACGAGTCGGTGGTCAAGCTGGAAAAGGTCCCGCCCAAGGCCATGCCTTGGATGGGAATTCAAACCTTTCAGGAACCCATGGACTATTGCCTGTTGTGCGCGGTTTTACTGTTTCTGGCGGATCTGGACAATGGGGCGCCCTTTTTGCTCTCTTCCCTCACCAAGGCAATCGAGACATTTCTGGCGGAGATCAAACCGGTGGACTGGACGCAGTTCCTGCACCGCAAGTCCCTAGTGCGGGTTCTCCAATATGCTCAGGAGATCGGTCTGGTGGTAGCCTATGACGGAAACAGCGCAGGCTTCAGCAACAACCGGGATCAGGAAGTGCTCTATGAGAACACGGGACTGTCCCGCCACTTCCCGGTCCATTTTGGCCGGGACATTATGGACTGCCGGACCATTGAGGATTTTGAGGCATTCTCCTGGACAGGAGATGACACGGAAGGCAGACGCCACCGGGTCTATCAGCAGCTGACGCTGACCCCGGGATTTTACTGTTCCGATGAGACCCGAGGTGACTATGAGTATGTGAAAAATCAGCGCAGAGCCATCGATGCGAGTTTGGACCAAGCGATGGATGGAGAACTCCAGATCCACAAAAACGGCGCCTTCTTTCTGCTGTCTGAGGGGGAACAGTGCGGGATGCTCTACCCCGGCACCCGGGCCTTGTCTGATGTGGCCCTGCTGCTGTGTGCGCAGCTTCGTGACAGGATCCTTCAGGGCTTCTACTCCAGGCGGGACGATGACACCGTTGTGCTGACCCGTCGGGAATTTCGCTATGAGGTAGAGCAGTGCCGCGAAAAATGGGGAAACGGATGGGGGGCTCAGATCCGGGCCATGTCTTTGGAGCGGATCGTTCAGGAATTGACGGGCTACATGTCCGGCTGGATGCTGTTGGAGGAGGCGGGGGACGACATTTTGCTGTATCCTGCCGTGGGGAAGCTGGTCGGCAGCTATCCCGCCTCTTATCGGAACGAGCGGGGAGAGGAGGAGAAACATGATCCGATGGAAGATGAACAAGCTGGGATTCCTTAATTTTTGGCTGTATGATGAGGAAGAATTCCCTCTGCATAACGGACATATCCTGCTGCGGGGGAATAACGCCGCCGGAAAATCCATTACCACCCAGAGTTTTATTCCCTTTATTCTTGACGGAGACCGGCGTCCGGAGCGGCTGGACCCCTTTGGCTCCCGGGACCGAAAAATGGATTTCTATCTTCTGGGCGACAATGAGCGGGAAGAATCCACGGGCTATTTGTATTTGGAATTCCGGAAGCCTGGTATGGAGGAGTACCGTACCATTGGGGTTGGGATGCGGGCGCAGCGTGGCAAGGGCATCGACTTCTGGGGCTTCTGCCTTCAGGATGGACGGCGGATCGGACCGGGCGGACTTTGTCTGTGTGAAACGATGGGAAAGCAGAAATTACCGCTCAGCAAGCAGAAACTGCGGAATCTCATCGGAAACCCTGACTGCTGGGCAGAAAGCCCAACAAAATATAAAGAGATGGTCAACACGCAGATCTTCGGCTTTCGGGACATCCGGCAGTATGACCAGTTGGTCCAGCTTCTCATCCTGGTACGCGCGCCCAAGCTGTCCAAAGATTTTCGTCCCTCCGAAGTGAAGAAGATATTGAATCAGTCTCTCCAGGTGTTGACGGATGATGACTTGTCCGCCATGGTCAGCACCATGGAACAGATGGATAATTTGGAGGACACGCTGCAGGGATATCGGGCGGCAATCCAGGATGCCAGGATCATCAGCCGGGAGTACACCCGGTACAATCAATATATGCTGGGCCAAAAAGGACAGGCCTATCTAAATGCGCAAGGCAAAGCGCAGAGCCTGCGCAATCAGCTCCAGGACGAGCAGGCTCGCAGGAATGCGCTGGAGCAGCAGCTGGAGGAGCAGAGCCAGCGGCAGCGGCAGTCCAGCGTGCTTTGGGAACAGGCCAAGGCACAGCGCCTTTCTATGGGGGAGGATGACCTGTCCTTCAAACAGGATCGGCTTCAGCAAAGCCTGAAGGATTGTGCCGGCATGGAAGCGCAGTTGGCGCGGGCAGAGCAGCAGCTTCAAAAAATGGAGGACGGCATTGCCAAACGGGAGATCCGGCTGCGGCAGCTGCTCCAGCAGGAAGAAGATGACCGCGCAGCGGTCCGGCAGTCCATCAGGGAACTGAACGATCAAAATGAGCTGCTGGAACTAGGAACAGAGCACGAAGCGTATGTCCGTGCCCTCCAGGCGGAGCGCCTGGATCAGGATCACCAGCCGCTCCTGGCCGCACTCCGCCAGCGGGAACGTCAGGTGGAAGATATGTTGAACTGCCTGCGGCAGGCGGAAGCTGCCAGAGGCGACTATGACAGGGCCTGTCAGGCGCTGGATCTGGCCGCAGACTCCGTGCGGAAGGCGGAGATTGTATTTCGGGATGCGCAGGCCCAGGAGCAGGAGGAACGGGACAATCTGCTGGAAGAGTTCACCCGGCGCCGAGAGCAAAACACGCAGCTGGAGATCTACCAGGACACCTGGCTGGAGCTCCGCTCTGCGCTTACCGGATATCACACCCCGGCGGACTGGAGTCCCATCCGCAACCAACTGGACGAATGCGTGCGAAGGTGCGAGTCCGTTGTTCAACAGAAACGCATTCAGGCTGACGGCGCTCTGTCCGCTTTACAGAAGGAGTATACGGAACTGGAGTACCATCTCAGGCAAATCAAGAGCCAGCCAGAGCCCGTGCCACCCCGACGGGAATCGGTCCAAGCCGCCCGCCTGCAACTGATGCTGCGCGGAGTCCCCTGCGCACCGCTGTATGAGATCATCGATTTTTCCCCAGAGACGTCTCAGGAGACCCGGGATCTTTTGGAGGCCCAGCTGTTGGACAGCGGCCTGCTGGACGCCCTGGTGGTATCAGAAGAACATCTGCCGGCAGTGGAAGACCTGCTGGAGGAGTATCCGGATCGCTTTCTGGTTCCGGGCCCAGCCGTCTCTGACCCCGTTACCCGTCTGATTCCGGACGCGGAAGGCCGATTTCCCGAGGAAGCCGCAGCCTGCCTGAGGAGCATTTCCTGCTCCGACCTGACTGCTGATGCGGCTCTTCTGCCGGATGGCCGATTCCGCTGTGGGATGCTCCAGGGGCGCAGCCACGCCGAAGGTCCTGCCGGCTATATTGGCGCCACTGCCCGGGCGGCCAACCGCCAGAGGCAGATCCATGCGTTGGAGGAGCAGATGGAAGTCCTGAGGGTGAAGATACAAGGTGCAAAAGAAGAACTGGAGGACTGCCAGGCGCGACTGGAGCAACTGGAGCGGGAGCGGACACAAATGCCTACCGCGGAGGAGTTGGATCAGGCGCTGGAACTTTTAGAGCAGTCCCGCAGGGCACTTGAGTTGGCGCAGACGGAGAGGGAACGCCGGCTTTCTGCGGAACAGGAAGCCAAGCAGGCCTGGGCCGCCCTGGATCAGGAAAGCCGCAGCCGAAGCGCTGGGCTGCCCTATGAACGGACATCCGCAGCCTATGAAGAAGCCAGGGAGGCCGCGGCCGGCTACCGTGACGCGCTGGGTGCCTTGAACAGCCGCCGGCAGGCATTGGCGTATGTCGCCCGCTCCATACAAAGTGAACAGGACACCATTGATGAGCAGCGTTCTCAGGCGGAGGACAAGCGGCGGTCAAACGGCTCGCTGCAAGACAGGATCCGTGTCCAGCAGGCCGGTATTCAGGAGTTGCGGGACTTTTTGGCTCGTCCGGAAAATCAGGCCCGGGCCCAGCGGCTGGCAGAGCTTGAGCGCGAAATTGTCTTTCAAGAAGGCGAAAACCGGGATGCGGAAAAGCAGTGCGCCCGCCTGGAGGAGCAGATCAAAAGCGCCGGAGATGCCATCCTGCGGCGAAAGCAGGATCTGACCGACGCGGTGATCGATGAACAGGATCGCTACTTTCTGGAAGAATTGGAATTGGGTTTTTCCGGCCTGAATCGGGAGATGGGCCTTGGAGAATGCGCCCGGCAGGCAGTCAGCAAGATCCCAGCCTCCGCCCGGGGACGGACCCCAACGGAAATGGGAGAGGCCATCACCGGAAATTACCAGCGGTACCGGGGAGGCCTTTCCAATTATCACCCGGAGATCAGACTCATCTTTGAGGCGCCCTGCCGCTCGGCTCAGCTTCGGCAGCGCTATGCGGTCATGCTGAAAAAGGGTGGGAAGGAGCTGTCCCTCTATGCCTTTATCCAATCGCTGCAGGCTGATATCGACACCACCGGCGCGCTTTTGGAGGATAAGGACCGGGAGCTGTTTGAAAACATCCTGACTGAGACCATCAGCCACACCCTGCGCGCCCGCATTGAGGAAAGCGCCCAATGGACCCAAAATATGACCGGACTGATGGCGACGCTGACCACCTCTATGGGGCTGAAATTCAGCCTGGAGTGGAAGGAGAAAAAATCGGAGGGCGAGGGAGAACTGGATACCGCCCAACTGGTCACGCTCCTGAACAAGGATCGGGCACTGCTCACTCCGGAGGACAGCCAAAAGGTCTCCGGTCATTTTCGCAGCAAAGTCAAACGCACCCGGGAAGAGGCACGTCTTGAGGGGCTGGCGGTCAATTATGCGGATTTGATCCGTTCGGTGTTGGACTACCGGGACTGGTACGAGTTCCACCTGTTTTTTTATCGGGGAGACAGCGGGAAAAAGGAACTGACGGACCGGGCCTTTAACCGCTTCAGCGGCGGGGAAAAGGCCATGGGGAGGTAT
>QFCF01001009.1_pt1 | contig 28061 bp, 19 predicted proteins | sample 5346961 | NCBI WGS metagenome assembly QFCF01 (sample SAMN09062253, study PRJNA434731) | Human gut metagenome, whole genome shotgun sequencing project. | reverse complement strand
AGTTTATGCGGCAGCATCGGAATGACGCGGTCGGTCAGATACACGCTCGTTCCGCGCTTTAATGCCTCGCGATCAAGCGGACTGCCCTCGCGGACATAATGGGTCACATCCGCGATGTGTACACCGAGCCGGTAACCCTGCTCCGTCTTTTCCAGCGTGATCGCATCGTCGAGATCCTTCGCTTCCTCACCATCGATCGTAACTGTCGGCAGATCGCGCAGATCCTTGCGTCCCGCCTTGTCCTCCTCGCGGACGGCATCCGGGATCTCTTCAAGCTGCGCCATGACCTCCGGCGGAAATTCTTCCGGCAGACCGTATGCTTTCACGATCGATAAAATATCGACTCCCGGATCGTTCATATGTCCGAGAATGCTGGTGATCACGCCCTCCGGCTTCTTATCCGGGCCGTTTCCGTAATCCTTGATCTTCACGATGACCTTATGACCGGTCACTGCGCCCGCGTCACACCCCTGCGGGATGAAAATGTCGCGTGAAATCCGTGGATTGTCCGGGATCACAAAGCCGAAACCGCCGTTTTTCTCATACAGACCGACCAGCTCCTGATTGGCGTGCTCCAGGATCCGCACGATACTTCCCTCGGCTCTGCGTCCGCCGTCGCTCTCCTGCTCAATCACAACCAGCACCTTATCGCCGTGCATCGCGCCCTTTGTTTTTTCACGCGGAACGAACACATCCTGCTCACGTCCCTCGATTGTCACAAAACCGAAACCCTTCGGGTGTCCCGAATAAATACCTGCCTCTGAAAATGTCTCCGGGCGTCCCAGCTTGCCCTTGCGGGACATGCTGATTTTTCCCTCTTCCAGCAGATAATCGATAACCCGCTGCAGCTCCCGGCGCTGTTCCTTCGGAATATTTAAAAGAAGTGCCAGCTCCTTCAGCTTCATCGGCACGTATGCCGGTTCATTCATGACATCCTGAATCATCTTGCAGCGGCGGGTAAACTCCTCCTCGGAAGCGCCAGCATCCTCACGCTCCTTCTTGCCGCGCTTTTCGCGCTTCTTATCCATCTCACGCTCAAGCTTTCGATCACGGTCTTTCTTTCCCGCTTTATCCTTTTTCTGGCGCACCGACTCCTCTTTCGGACCTTTCGCACGCTCCGGTTTTTTCTTCTTTTTTCCGTACCTCTCTTCCCACTCGCCGATCAGCCCATCCCCGTCAATCTGGCGCTGTACGCTGCTCTCCCGGCTTTCTCCGGACATTTTCCCTTCCCGCGCTTCTTCTTTCCGCATCACAAACCGCTGTTCTGCATTCTTCCGGATCATCTCCAGCATCTCATCCGAGAGCTTTGTCTCCGTCTGCTGGTGCTTTTCAAATGTCTTTCTTTCTCTCCTGCGATTTTCCGGCATTTTCTGTCCTTCCTCTTTCTGTGAAGCTGCCGCACTCTGCATCTGCGCCTGGCGCTTCTGCTGTTTTGCGTATTTCTGAGCCTCGCTTCTCTTTATTTTTCCCATGATTTTATCAAATATGTTCAAATTTATCTCACTTCTCTTTCTTAATTCACATTCTCGCGCCATTTCCTATGAAAAAAAGCTGCCACGTCCAGCGCTCTCTGCCTCTCACCCCTGCATCTGCTCGGAAACTACCGGCAAATATCAGATTCAGGAAACAGATCCCGCTGCCACGCGACAGCCTCTTAAAGGTTCCTTACAGGAATTTCAAATTCAAAACTAATGCAAGGATCAGCCACAGAATTGCAGCATATTTGGTCAGCTTCTCCAGCTTTCCTTCCATAGAACGGCTTTTATTTCTGCCCCAGTAGCTGTCAGCCATACCGCCGATGGAACCGGACAGACCTGCCGATTTGCCCTCCTGCAGTAGGATTACCGCCGACAGGAATACACAGATAATAATAAATATGATCGTAAGGATCGTCTTGATCATCTTCGCACCTCCTGAATAAACATAGTAATCATAGCATATTTTCGGCGGAAGGACAACTGTTTTTTTCCCGACTTCAACCCGGGAATTTGCCGTATTTAAATGCGAAGCCACGGCAAATTCCGTTACCGGGCTTGATTTTATCTCCCGTCGTGCGATACAATAGAGTTCTATCACATTTACAATCAGCGAAATCCTTTTTTTCATGGGAACAGCTATTTTTTATCATAAAATGAGTCAGGAGGGTTCTATTTTGAAAAAATTCACTTCGGCGTTTGGGCGTCTGTTTCTCTCTGCCGTCCTTATTTTTCTGGTGTTCTACACCATGATGCCAGCCATCAATCTGCACGATCAGGATTTCATCGTATTCCTGATTATCTGCATTCTGATTGTACTGGCAGTCAACTTTATGGAAAGCATTCTCATATTTCTGAAAACAGTGCAGCAAAACCGCGGCGTTGAGATCGTGCGCGATCCTGTGACTGGACGGATGGTTCTGCGGCGCAAGTACGCCGACGCCTCCGGCAGTCCGTTTGCCGGTTTTAAGGCGATGGGACGCCCGTGCAAATATGGCACGATCGCGATCGCTGTCCTGATCTTCTTTTCCCTGATCGCCTCGGCGGCGGGCATCCAGCTTTTTAATGCGTCCCGCTACCGCGATCTGATCACCGTTACCGAGGGCGATTTTGCCTCAGATGTCGCAGAGCTTGGCATGTCGCAGATCCCGGTCGTTGATAAGGACACCGCCTCCCGGCTCGGAAGCAAAAAGCTCGGTGAGATGACCGACCTGGTCTCCCAGTTTGAGATTCAGGAAAATTACACACAGATCAACTACAAGGGGACACCGTACCGCGTGACGCCTTTGCGCTATGCCGACCCGATCAAGTGGCTGTACAACCAGAAGAAGGGACTTCCGGCATACATTGCTGTCAATATGGTCGATCAGAATACTGATCTCGTCTGGCTGTCCTCCGGCATGAAGTATTCCACCAGTGAATATTTCTTCCGCAATATCAACCGCTACATCCGTTTCTGCTACCCGACACGGATGTTTGAGACGGTCTCCTTCGAGATCGACGACGATGGAAATCCATACTGGGTGGCGCCGACCATCGCCTACCGGATCGGCTGGTGGAACGGCAAGGACATCGACGGCGCGATCCTCGTCAATGCTGAGACCGGCGAATCTAAGTGGTACGCCAAGGCGGATGTCCCACAGTGGATCGACCAGCTCTATGATTCGAACCTCATCATGGAACAGCTCGACGACAACGGCAGATTTCAGAATGGTTATTTAAACTCTATCTTCGGTCAGCGCGGCGTGCGTCGGACGACCTACGGCTACAACTATCTAGCCATCGATGACGATGTGTGGCTGTACACCGGCATGAGCTCTGTAACCTCAGATGAGTCGAACATTGGCTTCGTCCTCGTCAACCTGCGGACGAAAGAAACGAAATTTTACACCGTTCCGGGCGCCACCGAGCTCGCCGCAATGGATTCCGCGCGCGGACAGGTGCAGCACTTAAATTACAGTGCGACCTTCCCGCTTCTCTTAAATATTTCCGGACGACCGGCATATTTCATTTCCCTGAAAGATGCTGCAGGGCTTGTGAAAATGTATGCGTTCGTCGATGTCGCGCAGTACCAGATCGTCGGCACCGGACAGACGATCGATGAGGCGAAGCGCAATTACCGTGAGACGCTGGGACAGGAGGAAATCGAAGATCCGACTGCCAAGGAACCGGCGGCAAGCGAAACTGTCTCCGGCACGGTCGAGGCGATCGAGAATGTCGTCATTTCCGGCAACACCTACTACTATTTCACGCTGACCGATGACCGCACCGACAGCATCTACACCGCTGCGATCACCGTTTCCGAGCGGCTTCCATTCGTGCAGGCGGGCGACTCCGTTTCCTTTGAGTGCGTCGAGAATGGTTCTACAAAAGAAGTTATAACCTGGAGGTAAGATAACATTGAAAAGTGAAGATATGATTTTAAAGGCAGCCATCGTGCACATCCTTGATTCTTCGGTGGGAATTCCGGTTCTCTCCGACCAGAGCATGGAGGTCGGACCCGATTTTTCCGACTTCCTGAAAGCGCATATCGAGAAAATAACGGAAAGTGACGATGTCAAGCACTGTACATTTGCAGAAGGATCCGAGGTCAAAGAGCTGCTGCAAAACTGCACCCCGGACAATTTCGTCGAGACGAGCAAACAGCTCGCCGAGCGCCTCTACGACATCATGAATGCGAATATTGACATTCCAGCCGCCGATGTGGCGATGACCGTGTTCGGCTGCAAGGGCAAGGATTATCTGGCATTCTTAAAGATGAACTACAAGACCTCCTACACGCATCAGACCAGGGAAACGGACGGCGGCAACAGCAACGAGATCATTTTACAGCGCGCACTGCTTCCGGGACAGGGACAGCGCCTCTCCGAGGCGTTTGTCCTCGATCTCTCCGACGGCTCCCTGATTCTGGCTGAGAAAAAATATGAGGTCAACGGCGAAAAATGCTTCTATTTCTCCGAGCTCTTCCTCGAATGCCGCGCCCCGCTCTCCCAGAAATCCAAGCTCGATATCGTCACCCGCGCCGTCGATCAGGTTGCCAAAAAATATTACGGCGACGAGGATGCACAGAAAAAGATGGAAATCAAAGACATTATCTGTAATGAATTAGAGGAACAGGGCGAAATCAAGGTGTCCGAACTGCGCGAAAAAGTATTTCCCGGCAGCCCGGAGATGCTCGAGGAGCTGGATGAAAAACTCGACCGCTACAACCTCTCCTACGAGACGGTCGCGCCGAAAAATGAGCAGACGATCAAGAAATTCCAGAAACAGAAGCTGTACACTGACACCGGCATCGAGATCACGATCCCGATGGAAGAATACAGAAATCCCGACCATGTGGAGTTTATCACCAACATGGACGGGACAATCTCGGTGTTGATTAAAAATATTGGGATGCTGAGCAGTAAATAGCATCTCACACAAAATTTATTTATCGGCTGATTCAAACGATTACGATACATAATAACAGAAACATCCATCAGTCATGCCGTTGATCAAACCGTGTATACACCTCACAGAACCGCGCCGCAAACGACGGCTCGCGTCCACCCGCATACAGATGAGAAACATCCCCAAAACTGCTCATGCGGAAGGATGCGACGCCGGAGCGGCGCTCTTCTGTATAGAGCACCGTCACCGACGACGGCGCCGCACAGGTTCCGTGCCAGAGCTGCATCGGAGAGATATTTAAGAGATGGGAAAGCAGGACGCACTCGACGCCAAAATGACAGAATAAAACAATCGTGTCCTCATTCGGTGCCACGGCCCGGTAAAACAATCCATTTCTCACATATCCGTGCCGTCTGAGCAGCCGGTCAAGCTCTACAGTCACCCAGTCGTACTCTTCTTTTACATGGGCGTTCTGAAAGACTTCTGTTTCATGCCAGTGATCCTTATCAAAATACTTCGGCTCCGCCATCCACGCATCCGGCAGCCAGTCCCAGACACAGTGCCCGGAATCCTTTCCCGGATGTACCGCCTGCGGGGCAAATTCACGCAGCCAGCTACAGGTTTCTGCCGTGCGGCAGGCTTTTTTTAAGGTCAGGGACGCCGTGTCCTTCGCACGCCCCAGCGGCGATACATAATAAGCCGCCACCGGAATCGGCGCCAGACGGTCTGCCAGAAGCTTTGCTTCCTCCCAGCCAGCCGGGGTCAGGGAATCAATTGAGTAATCAGGATCCGCATGGCGGACAATCAGAAGGCGCATAGGAAAACTCCTTTCGTAAAGAAATGTTACAAAACCAAAAAGCGCGGTGCTCATGACCAAGGGATGTATCTGGGCGCGGGCAAAATCAGAGCATCTTCCGATACTCCTGCTTCCACCCATTTAAAAGTTCTCCCGCACTCTCCATCCGCCGGACCGGATTGCGGTCAAACATCGTCTCGACCATGCGGACATTCCCGCACTTCTCCGCGGTCTGGTTCGCCTCGTCGAGTTCCCGTTTCCAGATCTTCTTCTGTTCCGGCGTCATCGCAGCCGCATGGCGCTCCTTAAGCTCCAGCTTCGGGTCAATCAAGGCAAGCTGGTACAGGTGCTTCAGCATCTCCGGGCTCTTGTCGAAATTGTACGCCATTTCATAAGCGGTAAACGCTTTCTCAAACCAGAAAATCCCGGCATACGCCGCCCCGATGTTGTTCCAGATCTTCGCGGTAAATTCGTCAGTCAGCGATTTGACCCGCCAGTCCTCCAGAATCCGGTTGTAGTAATAGATCGCCGTCCCAAACTGCCGCAGGCGGAAATAGTAATCCGCCGTCTCCTTCCGGAACTCCGCCGCATTCATTTTGCGAAATGCCGCCAATTTCTGGCGGTATGCCGCAATCTCCTTTGCCGTATAATAACAGCACTCCTGCAGAATCACGATCGGCAGCTCGTCCTGGCTCTCGCCGCTCCGCTGCCATGCCTCCAGTTTGCCGGCCAGAAACGAAAGTCCCAGCTCCGAACGGATAAACTCAATCAGGCGGTCATCCACAAATCCATCCAGCACCAGAAGCGGATTCTGATAAATGACATAACACAGCTCCTGCGATGATGCGATATGGACGCCCAGCCGTTCTATGTAAAAAGGATGTCGAACCGGCTCCTGCCGGCAAAGTATCAGACTCATAATGAAACCTCTTGTTTAATCATCCGGTTTGTCGCCGGAAACAATTCTCCAAATCCCAAATCACGTATCATGACGATCATCGTGTCTTCCCCGGTAAATCCAAATGCCATCTCGATCCGGGTCGTCCGGTCCGGGCGTTTCGGGAATCCCTCGAGCGGAATCTTCACTGTCTTCTTTTTGCGCGGTTCCAGCGGCTGGAGTGAAAATTCTACCTCCGGCGTGCCCGACACGATAAATTCCGCCGTCATTTTCGTCTCATACCAGCTGTCCCCGGCGGATGCCAGCACCAGCTGTCCCTCTTTTTCACGTTCCTGAATCTTTAAGGAAACCGTTGTTTTCAGCCGCCCCTCACAGATACAGGTAAAATGGTACGCACTCTGCGCTTCACAGAGATCTTCCGAGCGGATCAGCGCCCCTCGGGTAAATACATCCATCTCCGCAAACACCCGGCGCCGTTTGCAGATCTGCTGCATAAAATCTGCCGCCCAATCCGTCTGTGCAAATCCCCTGCCGGTCAGGATGATCGCTGAAAACAGGCGCTTCTGCAGCAGCCGTTCCGCACAGGAGGAAAGGATCCGGTCTGCCATATGGATGCCCGCGTCGCTGTCCAGCACATTTAAGTGGAATGACTCCTCCAGTTCCTCCTGATCCGCGACCACCTGCATCTGGCGCAGCCCGCGCTGCACTCTCAATTCATAATAATGAAGACCATTCTCCGAAAGTTCAAACATTCCCACCTGGTTGCTCCAGACTTCCCGTTTCTGGCTCATCACGTAATATACAAAGCTCTCCGCGTGACTGATCACATGCACCCGGCTCCGGTCGATTTCCAGAAAATCGGCACAGTACATCAGGCAGTCCACCAGCTTTACCTCAAGCTTTGGCACCGTGATCACCAGGTTTTCTATCTCTTCTTTTCCGGACGCCTGTCTGGGAATCGCAAGCACCTGCTTCAGGAACATTTTCAGCAGATATAAGCCCTCGTAGCGGACACCGTCGATCGTGGCGGTGCCGTCCTTCATCGCCAGGGAAAGCAGCTTATCTTCCACTACCATGCCCTCTAACGCGCCCCCGGCACTCTCCTCTGACACCCGCCAGACGTCCGAATCCGGTTCTTTTCCGATCCGGGTCGGAACCGACCAGATCGTCTCCTGACCCTGACAGGATATATGTGTGCATGAATCACACAGATCCATGCCAATTATAAGTCCATTCATCTATCGTTTGTCCGTCTGTCCCTTTCCTCAGGCGATCGGGAAAAGTGCGCTTACCACCGCATCTCTCTTCTGGTACTCCCGCATCTTTTCCCGAAGCGCCGTCTCGTTATTTACTTTTAAAGAAAGACTCATCTCATTGAGCGCCGCAAACCGGCTTTCCCGGCTGCGTCCCGGAACCTCCCGGCAGGAAATCTCTCCCTTTTCTTTCGTCTTCCGGACGCCGTCCTCTTCCTCTTCGATCTGATATTCCAGCGTCTCGCCCTCAAAAATCACCTTTTCACGGATGTAAATATCCCGGTAAACGAGACGCATTTCCTCATAGTGGAACTCTTCCTCCTGCGGCAGAATCCGCAGCCGCAGATACGGGCGCACCGCTCGGTTTCCGTGATACTCGATGATTTCTTTATCTAAAATATTGCCCGGGATATGGATAAACCGCGCCAAATCTTTAAAATAGGCAAAAATCATGCCCGCATCTAAAAGCACATCCACCACCGACTGGCACAGGCGCCGCTGTTCCTCCGAAAGCTCCGGCAGCGTCGCATAATACTTTGTCAGCGCCAGCAGATAAATATCCGGGATCCGCTCCCGATCAGAGCTTCCCTGCACAGCACCCTCCAAAAATGCGAACACCTTGTCGTCCGTCGGACGGTTTTCCAGAAAATATTCCACGCTCTTGACCGTGAAATACGCGCGCACGACAATTTCCCCTGTTTTCTTGCGCGACGCATAAAGCTCGAACACCCGGTCTAACTTTGCTGTATTGCCGGTAAAGAGCATCTGCGCCACCAGCCGTTCCTCCAGATCGTACGTCTCCACCCGGAGCCGCAGCCCCTGCATCAGGACGCGGTACATCTGATCCACCGTACCGTTGAAATGTTCGCAGAGATAATCGAGAATCACACTGTCCGGCTTCTCGTGTTCAAAGACATACCAGGTCAGATAAAGCAGGTGGTCATCCCGGTCAAAGAGATTTTGAAGCAGCATTCTCCCGCAAAGCCGCAGCAGCAGATTGACCGGCAGACCTTCCAGACCATACCGGCACACCATCTCATACGCCTCGCTGAAATGCCCGCACCGGATCAGCGTCCCGCAGACGCCGTTTCTCTCATCCCGCGTCAGCTGGTCCTTGTCAAGACTCAGAAGGTATGAAACACTTCCATCCTTTTTCTCATCCTCAATCCCATCCGCCATCCTCTTATAATACCGCACGATCGCTGACAGCACCTTTGCCCTAAACAGCGGGTGCAGCTCCATCTTCTGATCCGCGTGCTCCAAAAGGATCGCATCGTCCCCGGTCAGTACCTCCTTGCGGCAGGCTTTTGCACACGCATTCATAAAGAGGAACGGATGCATCGGATTCATTTCAAAACAGGTCTGTAAAAGTTCCTCCATATCCGTAAATACCGGCTGGATGGCGCAATTTACCCGCGCATACCGCGTCTCATTTTCATCCTGGAATAGAACCAGATCGCGCTCCGAAAACAGCGGCACATACGCCGTGCCCTCGTTCAGCACATACGCGTCCTCCGTCATCTGCTCCTCATGGCGCACCACCACGTATTTCATCGCCGGTTCCCGGCATTCTACCCGGCAGGATTTCAAAATCCCCGGCAGGACACGCGCCATCTGCGTATCGATCAGTTCCGGATAGATCAATTTCCGGTACAGGACCGCCAGGGCACCGTCTATCCGTTCCTTGAAAAGCTGATCCACCGCAAACTCTTCCATCGCCCGCTCGTACATCCGGTAAATATCCGAATCCGGCGTTCCATATGTAAGAAGGTTCGCATAAAGCTTCGCCAGTGACCCCGCATCCAAATTTGCCGAATACGAAAAGTATAAAAATACCTCACGCGACATCAGGCGGACATAATTCCCCGGATTCGCATATAAATAATATTCATACAGGCGCGTCAGACTCAAATCTGCCTCCAGCGCCCGGCTATACCATTCAAAACAGGCTGTCTCCCGGCAGTCTCCCCGGATCAGCATTGCACAGAGCGCCTCCAAAATCTCCGTCTCCGGATACAGCCCGTAAAGTTCCGTCAAAAGGCGTCTGTAAAACTCCCGGTACGAACGGGACGCACGCATCACCCGGACCGCCGCCAGTGCCAGCTCGCGGCTGATAATTTTCCGGCGTGCCCCATAGTACAGGGCATGAAGCTCAAAATTGCCCGCATTGTCTAAAAGGATCGGATCACTCTCCAGAAGTTTCAGTCCCGCCGCATAGAGGAATGGGCTGTGACAGCCGTCCTTAAACTCCTGCTCCATGCTGATCAGCACCGTAACCGGATTTTTCTGCAGTTCCTCATCCAGACGCAGAAGCATCAAATAATAAAACAGGCTGCTGCCCGTCTCCTCCGACGCATACTGCTGCAACAGGCGGATCAAAGTGTCCTTTTGCTCGGCATTGCCGGTCAGCGTCACGTACAGATAGCGGTACAGGCAGTTAAGCTTCCGGTCGCCCGATATTTTAAGCGCCGCTGAATCCTGCAGTTCCTTTAAAATCGTCTGCGCTTTCTCGCGCCGATCAGTCAAAAGGTATAATTCCGCCTGCAAAAGCCGCAGTCCCGCGTCATAGTGCGTCATTTTCATCAGATCCAGCTCCCGCTGCATCTGGTGAACCGCCTCCGTGCCGCCGATCCCATTTTCATACGCCAGACGGGCAGTCAGATAATTTCCAAGCTCTTTCTGGAATGACATATGTGCCCGGTCGCATCCGCCCGCATCGGCAGCCGATGCCTCGATCGGGATCCGCACTGTTTCTCTGGCAGTGTGAATCAGGACGGCACCGAAATTCTTTCCGGCATGCAGCCGTTCCGCCAGAATCCGTACCGGAAGACGGAGCAGACCATCTTCAAAATCCGCCTGCGTCGCACTCTTCTTCGGCAGATGGAGGAACTCGCCGTCTGCCGTCACCTCCAGGTACACACTGCCCCAGTTATCCATCCGTATCTCGATCGTGTCCTCGGCATTCTCAGCCAGCTCGGCATATACGCGCGCCCTGCCCGGAATCGTCAGACCGACCGGCTTTTTCACGCCCAGTCCAACCAGAAATTCTTCCATAAAATTTGCCCGGCTGCCGTGCCCCTTCAGGCCGTCATAGAGTGCCCGCACATGCAGATCCTGCATAAACGGCACTTCCACAAAATCCGGGTACTCCAAAAGCCGGAGCGCCGTCTCCATATCATTTTCCGCGATGTGCAGAAAATCTTCCGCCGTTTTCAGATCACCTAAAGTCTTCCCGGCGTCTGCCACCTCGACGTGAAACTCATACGGAATCTCCTCTTCCCCGCAGTTTGTCACCAGATAAAAAGAACCCGTGATCGTGTCGCCTGCCGTCAGGAACGAAGTGTCCACTTCATATACGATCCGGCACCGGAGTCCGCCAAACGAATTGTTATCCCCTGGAATCCGCACCCGCAGGTTCGAGGAATACACAAACCCCTTCACACTTAATCCATTTTCGCTCCCGATCCATAAATTTCTCTGCATCAGGGTATTCATCCGCAGCGTCTCGTCTATCTTTTCAGGCGACCAGGTCATCTTCGGCTGTTCCGAATCGATGATTCCCTTCGCCAGCCGGTTAATTCTCTCTTTCATTCCTATCACCTGCCGTTTCATTATCCTGTCCCGGTAACTGCTTCGTCTTCCCACAGTTCCGTCGGTTCGAAATCTCGTACCTTATATCATACCATATTTTGTCTGCATTTACATCAGGGAATTGGAGAATTTCGCTGATTGCCCATCCGGCATTTTTATAGAAACAAACGCTATCGTTTTCTAATTTTTCTTAATTTCCTAATCCCAGTCGCCCACATACAGGCGTGTGCCAGTCTGCCAAGCTGTTGGTTCATAGATCGTCCAAATTGGATATGGATATGCTTTTCCTTGCAGAGAATCATCTATTGCGATCGTCTGATCAACGCCATTGGTGCCTGTTTTGGACGACAGGTCAGCGGCACCTGTCCTGGTAATACTGAAATAGCTGTCCTTTACAGAGTTGCTGTCTACATAAGGTACGCCGATGATTGCTTCGCTTAACTTCGGCAGATACCAGCATTCTTCCGGAACCGAAAGAATGCCAGCTTCCAGCTGTGCGCCCTGCCACCAGGTATTGTTCAACTGACCAATATAGTGTCCAAGGAACATTGAGGTTCCAGCCGCTTTCACACTTCCTGTTGTGTAGCAGTTCGAAAGAACCAGTTTTGCAGAATCATATTTTCCAAATAAACCGCCTGCGATGGCATTATATGTATTCGTTCCACACACATCCGCTGCACTGAAACTCTGTATTACCGAAATCGGACCATCCATCCACCCCACGAGACCTCCGGCACACCAGCCGCCTGACACATTCTTTCTATCTGACAGCACTTCCGCACCACTTTCCGTATAACCGTAAGAGCGGTTCCGTCCGCCGACATAACTGTTTTCAATGCGGAATTCTTTTCCGGCAGTTCCGCCATTCTGGTTGTTTTTCAGGTATCCATACAAACCTCCGGCGGTTCCAGTTGTATCCACATACCCAGAGAAGAAGCTGTTTTCCAACTTCATCTGACCAGAGCTCTCGGCAAAGCCGACCAGACCTCCGCTAGCATCGGTTCCCTGTATCCGTGCATTTTTTCCTGAAACATATTCGTGATTCATCACTAAATCACTTACTTTTGCTTCCCCGATCAAGCCTCCGGTTTTTCCTCCACTTATTTGCAGCGTCGGTGCATCTACAACTACATGGTCGAGTGTCAGACTGCCACTATTCGTGCTTCCAACCACCGCGCCTGTTGCCAGCGTTCCAGAAATCCGGGATTTTTCTCCATATATATGGATATTTTTAATCGTTAGATAGCTGTCCGCCGAAGTGCCTGCCTGTGCCACCAGCCCTGCTGTATTCTGCCCCTGACAGGAAATGTCCGGATCCTTCAGATTCAAGTTTGATATCGTCAGATGATCCGTCTTCTGAAATAAAGCCGCACCATTCCAGGCAACAGGAGTTATCTTTAAGCCTGCAATCGTATAACATTCACCCAGTTTTGCTTTTTCTTTCTCATCCACCTCCGCATCATAAGAGATAATATCCGGGTTGTTAATCGGCCAGAAACTTCCACCTTCATACTTGGAATTTCCCGGACTGTAGATCGTCATCTCTCCGTATGCATCTTTCACCTCTTTACAATACGCTTCCGTCTGCGAGGTAATCGAATCATCCTCCTGCCAGAGAATATTATCAGTCTGGATGACCCGTGTGATCTTTAAACCACCATAGCCTTCTCCGCAGAAATTCAGATTCTGCAGATGACGTCCATTGGCGACCTTAACCGTATAGGTATCCGTTCCATCATCATTGGGTTCAATTACATCGGCAAAGCAGCTGTTGAACTTGTATGAGAGCTTTGTATTTTCTGTTGGTGGATAGCCATCCTCGCTCAATTTTACGATAACATTTTCTCCATTTATGTAACCGCCCGGCTGATAACCTCCCCAGGTACCCAGACTACAGAAATTTCCACCCTCACGTGATAAATCATCCAGATAGAAACGCAATTTCAACTTTTTCTCTTCCGTTATGCCTATTTCAAAACGATTTACCCTGTTTTCTGCAGCAAAGCTCGTCCAACTGCCATTTGCCTCATTTTCTGCACAGCTGGCAGCTTTCTCTTCCGTATCTACAAAGCAAAATTTCGATCCCGTTCTCAGAGTATTTTCCTGCAAATCACCAGTATTGACTTGGAGAACATACCACATCGTTTTACCGCTCAATTCGCCGGTAATCGAAAATATCAGATGTATTCTCTGATTTTCTTCAAGCGGAGACGGAGAGACATAATCGATATGCAGCCTGTTTCCAGTATGCAGCGCCTCTTCGTTCTCGCCCTTGTCCCAGTCCCCGACATGGTTATTCAGAAACCACGAAAATCCCTTTGAAGCGTCCTGCGCAGCAAGTTTTTCCGCTACTTTCTGGATCGTCGGCATCGGATAAATCGGTATTTCTGCCTTCTTTAATTCCGGATCCTCACTGCTATCTGCACTCGGATCCTTTACACCAAACAGACTTGCAAGAGCCTCGTCATATGCAAGCACATACTTCTCATTCACCTTACTGCACACATAGCACCCCGGATAAACTGATTTTTTGTTCGTCCCTGTACCACTCGTCTCCGATGGAAGTATTCCATTCGTTCTACTTGCATAATCATAGAACGCAACAAACGCAGGTGCTTTCATCGCCGGATCCTCTGTTTCATCCGCCGCCGTACCGCTTCCACCTTCCGTTTCATCCGATTTTTCCTCAGCCGTCGGCGAATACACCGACGCCGATACATATGTATTCGCTATCTGACTGTCTGCCGGAAGCTGTGCGGCGAGACCCCCTGCGAATCCGCCGGTATATGCCGCTACGTTATAACGTCCGGTAAGATTCTCAAAAGCTGTATTGGCGTTTGCCCCATTCCCTGGTTTTTGGGAGGTATCAAACTTCTTGTTTGCTGTATGACCGCCGACATAACAACTCTGAATCTGCACCGTGGAACCGCTTGCGGCGGCTGCAGCTGCTGCTTTCTCAGCAGTTCCGACCAGACCGCCGGCATACATACCTTCCACATAGAGTGCCGCTGCGCTGTCGGTCAGGGAAATTTTTCCCTTTGCCGTGCCGATCAGGCCGCCCGCCGTTCCCTTTAAAGCGCGGATCCGGTATTTGCTTTCTTCCTCCAGCTTCAGATCGGCTGCTTTTTCTGTGCTGCTTCCCAGCTTATCACGGAAATGATTCTCCGCCAGCGCATCCTGGACGGTCAGACTGCCGCCCTCAAATGTGCCGATCAACGCACCGGCAGAAGCGCTGGTCTGCTCTGCCTGCACCTGTGGATATTCCACCTGCACCTTTTTAATTTCCACCGTTGGCAGCTTTATAGTTCCCCGGGAATCCGTTCCCGGCATCACCGCGCCGATCAAAGCGCCTGCATTCGCCTTCGTCCGGACCACTGGCTGGCAGATCAGCAGGTTTTTAACCCTCATATCCTGCGTTACCGTTCCAAACAGTCCGCCCGTCCCATCTACTGCTGTGATTGAACTTGCCGCCGTTTTTCCTACCTGCAGACCATCAATCCGGTATGTATTTCCCTGATAGTCCAGTGGATACGGCAGGCTAAGCGGAAGATAGCTTCCCGCCTCCGTGGTATATGTCTGTGCCGTCGGGTTCGTCCGATCTGCATTCGTTTCATCCGTCACCCGGTAGGCAATCGAGATGGTTTCCGCATTCTGATTCAAAAAATTCGAGCCAAATGCCGTATGCAGCTTCGCCACATGTCCGCAGTAACCGCTCTCGTCCGCAGTGTTTTCTCCCGCTTTCCAGGTCAAATCGCTATTCTGCATCGCCGTAACCGTTTTGGATGTAGTCACCGCTCCCGTGTACAGCTGATCCGGATCCCAGCCTGAAACCCGCTCATCCAGATTTTCCAGATGGCGGAAGCTGCCGATCCCCACGCTTCGGTCCATACCGATCGATGCAAAGAGGCTGCTGCCTGAATCTGTATTGCTCGTCTTAACCTGCGAAAGCGCTTTATTGTTGAAAACCTGCGCGTACACAAAGATATTTTCGCCCGGAATAAAGGAGGCAAAACCTCTTTCATCCTGCTGAAATGTCATATCCGTCTGTGCCGGCTGGTTGAAATCCATAAATTTGAATCCTGTACTTCCGCCCGTGCCGGCTGGCGCCGCTATGTCATCCAGAATAACCTGATACGTTCCATCCGAATCGCCCGAAGTTCCGGACACCTTCGCCACACGCGCCGAACGGCTGCTTCCCGGGGCATTGATCTCGATGTAGCCGATTGTACCGCTCTTTTCTCCCTTTACAAACAGGCTCAGCGAATGTTCATTTTTATTCGGATCCCCGATTTCCGCATATAAAATATCATCATTCACCAATTTCACTGTCGGTGCCTCGAATTTCTCCACCGGCAGTTCCGGAACTTCCAGATTTCCTGATGCGTAATATCCGATCGTCAGCTTCTGATCCTTATAATTGGAGTTAGCACCCGTAAACCGCTCCCGTTTTCCGGCATCAGACGCCGCCGCCAGAAGTGCCTCGCTTCCGATATCTGTCTGCACAAACTGATAATGATCCGAATACCACACCTCGCGGACCAGTCCTGCCTCCGGATCATATAAAATAAGATAGCTCCCGTCTGCACGGACAGTCTCATCCATCGATCCAAATGGAAGAAGGCGCTGCCGGATCTCCTCGGTCACATTCGCAGACACCAGAGCTGCCTCACCGCCAGACTCTTCTTGTTCCGATTCAGGCTGCCCTGCCTGTTTTTCCGGCACATAGAGAACCGCGTAGATATTTCCCTCTTTCTCCTCCGCCAGCACTGTATTTTCTACCGAAATTCCCAGCTTTGCCTGCTTTTGATCGTCCGAAAATTCCCCCTGTGCCTCCATATGGAGCAGACGCGGAATCGTCCCATTGGAGACTTCCAGTGTCAGATGATTCTGCGCCGCCAGAAAGATCTCCTTCGCTGTCTGATCCATCTCCAGACGGCGGAGCTTTCTCTGGTAACGAATCACCGCAACAAAAGAAAGACTGGCAAGAATACCGACAATCGCAATCACCGTCAAAAATTCCGCCAGCGTAAACGCCGCCCTTCTCTTCTGTTTGTTCTGTCTCTTCTGCTCCATCTGTCCTCGTTCCTCTTTTAATTTTATTTCTGATCCAGGTTGACCGCACGCACGATCAGGTTAATCGGCTTTACCACCGCTTTCCGGGAAGTTCCCATCGTATCTTTTTTCCGGTAGATCGCCAGATTTTGAACCGTAAAGCACGCCGTCTCCTCCGAATAGGTATATCCGTCAAATGCCGTATAATATTCATCCGAGATCGCCGCCTGCGTCAGCAGAGGTATCTTATTATACGCATCATCGTAAGTATAATCCCCATACCATTTTTCAATGCCCGTGCCAGACCAGTCTGTCGCACTAAAGTGCAGCCACAGGTGGCTGTTTCCACTCCGCAAAAGAGGTGTTACCATTTCTCCTGTTTCGGAAGTCCCAGCAGAATTTTTCACTTCCAGCGCATTGGCAAATTCATCGGTCATCAGCTGCGCCGTGAGCGACAGCGCCTGCTCTGCATCTGCCTGATCCTGCGTCCTCTGGTAAACATTTTTTACCATCATCACGCCGCCGCCAAGCACCGTGCCGATCATTCCGAGAATCACAATCGCCGCCAGCAGCTCCGTCAGCGTCATACCGTTCTTTGACCGGAGTTTTTTCTGACATACTGAAAAGAGCTTGCAGTGACCCTTGGATGCCGTCTGTTTCTGCTGCCTGCAATGCCTATTTCTGCATCCGCGGCATTCACTTCTCTCCTGTCCCATCTCTGTCTCCTCTATCGGTATCTGTAAAGCAGATCTTGTAAGTTTACCTCTTCCTCTTCTGCATCCGAATCAGCCTGGCTCACATACAGTACGATCGGATACTGTCCCGTCCGGTAATTCGTCTGTGTGCCTGTCTGGTAGGCATTTGACGCCAGGCTTTTCTTCATGCCGCCGGTTCCAGATGCCTCCAGCTCCAGAACATATCTGCCCGACGCCTGTTCCGCTGTCCGGTTGTTCTCCAGCTGATTGCGGCTGTCATAATAGCCCGCCATCTGCTCTTCGCCCTGCTGCAGCATCCTGCCGGACGCCAGAAATGCACTCAGAAACAGCGTCATTCCCAGTGCAATCACAAGAGCCGATATCAGTACCTCTGTCAGCGTCTCTCCCGCATTGGCACGCAGCTTTCTTCCAGCTGCCCATTCCATTCTACTTATCATCCTGCAGCAGCTCCTTCTCTATTGTTCCGTTCTGCCAGCGGATCGTCGTGATGATGGTCGTCGTCGTGATCGTGTAGGAATCATCGTCATCCGAATCTCCGTCATCGCCTGCTACTGTGACCGTCTCACTCTCGGAGCTATGTGCTGCTTCCAGCTCCAGCCGTTTCTCGCACCGCTCTTCCTTCTTGTCATCCGCCGTTACCGTATCTGAGATAACCGCCTTGATTTTATAATCATCCATCATCCACAGGCGTACACTGGTCTTTAACGGGTCAATCGTGTTCCCGCTCGTTCCGGCTTTCTTCACTGACAGAGTAAAATCTTTGTACGCTATTTCTTCCTCCGATGCATTCTCCCCGTCTGCCAGCTTCCGATACTCATTATTTCTATAAACATCCACGATCAGTGAATCGAGAACCGCGCTATTCGCACTCTCTGCGCTTGACAAACCCGAATCCGTTCCATAGAACTTTTGCCACGTCGCCTCATTATCCGTGTTTTTCCGGCTGCCGACGTAGTAGCAGTAAAAATCATCCTCATCGTCTTCCTCGTCATCCCGGCTGTCATGCACGATCACTTCCTTGATCTTGACTATATTCTCCGTCTTCTGCAGCTCATCCCGCAGAAATGCCGCCGCCGAGTCTACCGCATACCGCTTCTGGTCCTCCCTCGGCAGGTGGCGGATCTTTCCAGCCGACGCAGAAGCGGACGCCAGAATGATCGACGCGCCCACCCCGCAAAACACAAAAAACAGGAGCGCCGCCATCAGGCTGGCACCATCCTGATTTTTCATACGCCTGAAAACCTGCCTCCAGATTTCCGGGCGTTTTTCACTGTTCTCTGCTTTTTTCATGCTTTATTCTCCCAGCGCCGCCTCTGCCGCTGTCTCAAGGTCCGAACGCTGCAGGTTCGACACATCCGCATTTGCCAGTCCCGACGGTGCCTGCGTCTCCTCCGGTTCCAGCTCCAGGCCTTCTTCTGATTCCGCATCGTAGCGGGTCTCAAAATAGGTCAGCTGGAACGCCACCGCCACCGGGTGGATGCGGATATCCTCTAACTCTTCATTTTCCAGATCTTTATCATCCTGAATGCTCAGATCCTCTATCAGACAGCGGTACGGTCCTTCGACCACCTCATGAAGCATTGAAACAGCGTGATCAAACGAATCTGCCGTAAAAGAAATATTCATCGCGCGGCGGATCTCCATTCCGTCCACCTGCGGCTCTGAATACTGGAAAGTAAAATCATACGCATTCGCAAAAATACGGTTCAGTTCCTCCGTCTCTGTCTTGAAATGATTGTAGGCTGGAACCATCGGCGCATTCGATGCCTTGTTTTCCTCGATCTCTTCCTCCATCTGCCGGATCTGCATCGCTTTCATCTGCTCCAGCTGAATCTGGGCATCCAGCTCCGCCGTGTCCGCCGCCTCAATCCGCCGCTGCACCGGCAGGTAAAATCCGGCATAGTAGCCGCCCGCGATCAGGGCAAAGACTACAACCAGCAGCACTATTTTCTGTGTTTTTGTTAATACATATTTCCCTAACGAATTCATTCTTCTTTGCCCTCTTCTGGTTCGTTAAAAAATACAGCCATTGACACTCCCACCTGCTTCAAGGATGCCAGAACTCTCTCTTCGCCATCTTTCTTCACTGTTTCCTCCAGCGAAGCGGTCACATAGCGCGCATTCGGATCCGCCTCCGCATCACGGACCAGCTGCGGAAAGAGTGTACCATTGGGAATGGTTCCTTCCAATGACATCTGATCCGAGGTGATCGAAACACTCGAAACTGCCGTCAGCGGGAAAATCTGTGATTTCAGGGAATCCAGCATCATCCGGCGGTCCGGAAGCTTACTCTCTTCCTCATTCAGATACCCATTTCCATAATGCGCGTACTCTGCCAAGACCTCACCGTACACCTCGTTGGATTTCTCCAATGTACGAAGCTCCTTCTCTGTCGCCGCATAAACCGCCTCTGCCCGGTCTGCCTCCTGCAGGGGAAGCATTACGCCAAATCTCGAAAATCCGTAGACAAAAACCATAAAAACGGCAAACGCGCCCAGCTCCGCCGCTATTTTTCCTTTTTTAGTCTGCTTCTGATACAGATTGATGCGCCGTTTTTTCGGATACTTCGGACCGCCAATCTGCATATTCGCGATTGATTTTAAATCAGCCACCGCTCTTCCTCCTTATGCAAGTAATACACCGTATGCCTGCGGGCTGTCGATCCACTCGTCTTCCTCATCCAGAGAGACCTCCGGCAGAAGCTCCGCCACACTCCGCACCGGCAGATCCAGCGTTTCTTTCAACGCATCGATCAATTCCCCGTATCGTGCACCTCCGCCGCAATAATAGAGACTGTCGATCGTATTATTCACATTATTGAAGCTATAAAAGTTCAAAACTCGCATAACCTGGACGGCGCGGGTCCGGTACTGCTCCTCCAGCACAGCCGCCATCTTTTCTTTGTCGGTCTCCTCGCGGTTTTCTTCCTCCACCTCAATTCCCAGTTCCTGCATCTTGTTCTTATCTCCCAAACGGATCTGCTCGATCTCCTCACAGCCCGGCTCCATGGTACGGGTAATATCATAAACCCCCTCACGGAAGAAATGAACCCGCAGCGCCTGGGTTCCCAGATCCAGAACAGCGTAATCCTTTCGCTCTTGTGCATACTCCAGAATCCGCTCCAGGCCAAGCACGGCCGGGACCAGGCCGACGAGCTTCAGGCGCGCCATCTTTGCCAGCTTTTCAAACTGCTGCGACAGCGTCTTCGTACACGCCGCACCAAGAAGATCCATCGTCCCCTCTTTCGTCTGAATCATCGCGTAATCAAAAACATACTTGTCCATCTCATCGCCGATATAGTCATGAAACTCATACGGCAGGTTCAGCCGGAGCTGTTCTTCCGTCATCAGCGGCATCTCAAACCGCCGCACATACACATCCTCCTGACGAATGACAAATACCACATTCCGGCACCGGATCGCATATTCCTTCAATAAATCCTTTATCAAATCCGCACAGACGTGCATATCGGTCAGATCCATTCCCTGAACCCGCTCGCTGATGAACTCTTTCAGTTCACCCTTTTCCGCATATGCAATCTTGATACGGTAATGTCCAATTTCAATTCCTAAACAATTCTTCATCTCTGCACTCCCCTTAAAAGAGTTTTATCGTGTACAGCTTACAAAAGCCACAGCCCCCTATACCATCCTGTCAGTTGTTCACCAAACAGAAGCATCAGAAAGAAAGCTGCCGCAATCGCCGGTCCAAATGGGATTTTCCCCTTTCTCCAAATCAACGAACATCCGATTCCAAGCACACAGCTGAGAATCAGAAAAAACAATACCTCCCAGATAGAACGAAGGTACAGCCCCGTCACAAAAAAGAGCTTGATATCCCCGCCTCCCAGGCTTTCCTTTCCCGTCAGGCGGTCAAATAAAAGTGAAAGTGCCAGCATACCGCCCGACAAGCCAGCCCCCGTCAGAACACCACGCAATATCTGTGCGCCCGTTTCCGGCAGACAGACTGCCGTTCCAAAAAAAATCAGGACTCCCGCCACCTGCAGGCGATCCGGTATGATCCACGCATGCAGATCCGTGAGCGTCAGGCACAAAAGCACAATCCACAGAAGTATCCCCCGCAGTGCCAGCACCGAAACATCGAACCGGTACACGATCAGACAGCACGCGATCCCCGAAACAAGTTCCGCCCAGAACGATTCCGCCGGGATCTTTGCCCCACAGTAACGGCATCTGCCCCGCAGACACAGCCACGAAAACAACGGCACCAGATCCGGCACGCCCAGCACATGCCCGCAGGCATCACAGTGCGATCTCCCCTTTAGGATCGAAGTTCCCGCAAGCATCCGCCCCGCCAGACAGTCTGTGAAACTGCCAAGGGCACAGCCGAGGATAAATGTAATAGTTAATATGTAAATCGTTAAAAATGTGGTTTGATGCAGCATCGCCGCGTCCTCTCCTGTCTTTTGCAATTCTTTGATTCATTATAACAGAATTTGCTTATTCTGTCTCCGGGCGCCTTTAGCAAAAATGGATGGGAAACCCCATCCATTTTGCCACGTATGTGTTTTTTACTTATACTCTATTATTTCGCATATAATGTAATTTCTGCACCATTAATTGTACCCGCTTCGGATTGCGGTTTTACTTTTACGTTAATTACTTTATACTGTACACTGCCCTTTTCATCATCTATTACTTTCTCAGCTACGCCTTCCGTTGTACTAGTAATTAAATCAACAGTACCTGTTGCTAAATCATAATTATAAATAACTTCACCTGTAGCATTTGTATCCATCTCATCTGTCATATACTGTGCAACCGCTGCCGCTTTCGCAGCTCTCAGGTTTGCCTGATTCGTAGCCTTTCTAGCCTTGCTCAGCTGTGCCGTAAATACCGGAATCGAAATTGCAACCAGGATGCCCACGATCGCAACAACCACCAGCAGCTCAGCCAGTGTGAAACCTTTTTTGTTCTCACGAACTTTCTTGATTAAGCCCTTCATAAAATCAATCTCCTTATTGTATAGTATTTTATTAATGAACAGAGAATTTTCTCTGCGCCATCCAGCCTCTGCCGTATCACATTTTACATGTGTGCAGTCAATTTTTACATCAGATCATACATTGTAAAGATAGGCAGATAAATCGACACTACAATGATACCCGCAAAAATCGCAAGCACCACCAGCATCGCCGGTTCCAGAAGCGCCAGAAGCCGCTGGATTCGGTAATCCGCCTCGTTGGTGTAATAATCGGCGACATTGTCCAGTGTCTCCCCGAGTTCACCGGTTTCTTCTCCGACGGAACACATATCGACCATCGTCGGCGGGAAATATTTCTTTCCCTGCAGACATTCCACCAGGCTGCGCCCCTGCTCGATTCCTTCGCGCATGGAGCGGACATCCTCGCTCAGAAGTGCATTGTCCATGACCTTCGCCGTCGTGTCAACCGCCTGGTTGATCGTGATACCCGCTGCCAGAAGCACCGACATCGTATTAGCAAACTGTGCTGCGCCGTTCATCTGGTTGATCACGCCCACAAGTGGAAGGGATAACGCGATCTTTGCTTTCTGAATCCGCCCCTGCGGCGTATTGCCATAGACCTGCGAACCAATCTTCAAAAACACCAGCACCGCCAGCATCAGCAGCCACCACTTCGCGAAGAAATGGGAAGTCGCAATCAGCATCCGCGTCATCAGCGGCAGCGTACCACCCAGATCGGTAAATACATCTGCCAGTGTCGGGATAACCTTCGCCATGACGATAATCAGGACAACCACCGCAATCGCAACGACGAACAAAGGATACGTCATCGCTCCCTTGATCTTCTCCGTCGTCTTGTAAGACTTTTCGTAAAACTTCTGAAGCCGGTCAAAGGATCGTTCCAGTGTACCGGACTGCTCGCCTGCCCGGATCGTCTCGATAAACGTGAGCGGAAAACGGTCGCTATACTTTTCCAGCGCCGACGCAACGGTACTTCCGGCAGCTACTTCCTCTGCCGCAGCCCCCATGATCTTCCGGATCCGCTTGTCCTCATTCTGATCTGCCAGCATACGCATCGCGCGCGCCACGGTCATGCCCGAATGAAGAGTGATCGCAAACTGCGAACACAGGATCGCCAGCTTCTTCGTCTTGATCCGCCTGCTTCCGATCTCCATCTCCAGGAGACTGCCGTCATCAGGTCTTTTCTTCTCTTTCTTCTGACTGATGCTCAGAAGAATCGGATAGTTTTCCCGGATTCTGGAAGCGGCTGCCGCTTCACTCTCAGCCTGGAGCACTCCCCGGACTTCTTTTCCATCCCGTCCCAGCGCTTTATATGAAAAATTCGGCATCTCTCATACCTCCAGCCACAGGATTCAGCTGTACGCCATCTGTATGTACATCGCCATCTGCATCCTTTTTATGATTATCTTAACATCTTTGTTTATTTTTGTAAATATGCCATCAACCTTTGGGATATTTTATACAAAAACACACATCTAGATCCGCTTGTTTTTTGCCACTTTCTCTATACGCGCTTTGTTTTTGCTAATCTATTTTTGTATATATTTTCGTTAACACATCTGACTTCTCTTTTCCAGACTATTTCTGGTATATAGATCATCAGGGCGGAAATGGTACGTCCCGCCCTGACACTCTCAAAAGAATAGCTCCCGTTTCTTTTTATCTTCTCTCTTATTTCTCGTTCTTCTTATCCAGCATCTCTTCCATCGTATGCCATCCCAGCACCGCGCATTTGACACGCGCCGGCATATGGGAAACATCGACCAGGGCGCCGGCTTCCTCGAGTTCTTCGATCTCGTTCTCGCCTGCCTCGCCCTTGATCATCCGTAGGAACAGATCCGCCAGATGGCGGGCTTCCTCTTCGGATTTTCCGATGATCAGATCCAGCATGATATCGGCGGACGCCTGGGAGATCGCGCAGCCGCTTCCCTCAAAAGCACCGTCTACCACCTGTCCATCTTCGACCTTCAACTGAAGAATGATGTCATCTCCACAGCTCGGATTGACGCCCTCTAATACCAGATTGGCATCCGGCAGCTTTTCTTTATGTAACGGATGCAGATTGTGATCCGTCAGTATTTCATTGTAAAAGGTTCTATTCTCCATATCCCATTTTCCTCCGGATTTCTTTCAGGTTCTGGACAAAACGGTCGATGTCCTCCTCCGTATTGTAGAACGCAAAGCTGGCACGCGCTGTTGCAAATACACCCAGATGTTTTAAAAGCGGCTGAGCGCAATGGTGACCTGCGCGCACATTGACATTTGCGGCATCCAGAATCGACGCAATATCGTGCGGATGTACACCGTCCACGGTAAAGCTGATAATTCCGTTGTGCTCTTCCGGCTTATCGCTTCCCTGGATATGAACGCCCGGAATCTGCTGCATCGCCGTCATTGCCCGTGTTGTCAGCAGCTCCTCACGCTTCCGCACCTCGTCAAATCCAACGTTCATCAGATAATCGATCGCTGCCTGTAAGCCAACCGCACCGCCGCCATTGACGGTACCGGCTTCGAATTTGTGCGGCAGTTCGGCAAAAACTGCGGATTCCCGGCTGACCGAATCGATCATCTCGCCGCCCGTCAGGAACGGCGGCATCGCATCCAGAAGGGTCTCTTTTCCGTACAGGACACCGATTCCCATCGGTGCCATCAGCTTGTGACCGGAAAATACAAGAAAATCTGCATCCAGTGCCTGCACATCCACCGGAATATGAGGGGCGCTCTGTGCCGCATCGATGACGATGACACCGCCTTTTTCATGCACCAGTTTCGTCAGTTTCTCTACCGGATTTCTGCGGCCAAGGACATTGGAAATCTGCGGCATCGCTGCGATCTTTGTCTTTTCTGTCACCAGGGCTTCCATATCTTCATCCCGGTAGGAACCATCCGGCTGACATTCCAGATAAACGAGCTTCGCGCCTGTCTGTCTGGATACCATCTGCCACGGCAGGATATTGCTGTGGTGGTTATCAATGCTGATTAAGATCTCATCGCCTGCTTTCAGACTGGTTAAACCATAGCTGTATGCGATCAAATTCAGGCTCTCGGTGCTGTTGCGGGTAAACACGACCTCGCTCGTTTTTCCAGCATTGATAAATTCCCGCACGCGCTCTCTTGCCGCTTCATATGCCTCCGTCGCCTCGATTCCCAGCTCATAGAGCCCGCGGAGCGGATTGGCATTTTTCTTTGTATAGAAATCTTCCACCGCCTTTAATACCGCCTCCGGGCGCTGTGCCGTCGCCGCATTGTCCAGATATGCGATATCCGAACCCGCAAGCAGGGGAAAATCTTTCTTGTAATCTGTCATGTTCTGTTCCTTCTTATATATTTGTTTGTATACTTGCTGCAAAAACAAACCGCAGCCAACTTACAGTTTTTTCATTTTATTATCGCTTCTGGTTCATGAACTCCTGAACCTGCTTCTGTACTGCCTCGTCTGCTACCAGCTCATTCAGCGCGTCGATTCTCGCCCGCGCTACCATGCGCTCAGCTTCCTCTCTCGACAGTCCGCGGGAGCACAGATAAAACAGCGTTGCATCGTCCAAATCGCCCATCGAAGCGCCGTGATTTCCTTCGACATCTTCTTCCGCACACAGAATCAGCGGAATTGTCTGATTTACGATGTCATCGCCGAGCAGTAGCACATCCTCGCGCTCAGTTCCCTTTGCCCCGGCGCATCCCGGCACGAAATCGATCGTTCCGCGGAACAGCTTGGAGGAACCGTCCTGCAAAACGCCAGAGACTTCCATCATACTCTCTGTCTTTTTGCCGCGGTGGCGTACTGTATAGTTCATATCCAGCTTCTGGTTTACACTGGTGTAATAGCCGATCTTCACGTCAAATGCGCTCTTTTTTCCTTCCAGCTCGGTCAGGCAGCCCGCGTAGACCTTGCCTGCGCCCAGCTCCAGTTTCAAAAGCTCAAATGTGGCATTTTCTCCGCAGGACGCACCGATATCACTCAGGCAGGTATATCCGGCGCCGAGAAGCTGCACTTCCTGAAGCTGTACCTTTGCATTCTTTTCCGCATGGACCTTTACCTGGAACGAGGATGTTCCCTGTGCGTCCTCCCCGGAGCGGAATACGATCAGCACGTTTAAGCGGCTGTTTTCCTTTGCATCCAGACAGAGGCGGTTCTGGTAACTGCCGTTTTTGTAATCGACGCAGAGAACCGTCCATTCTGTATTTTCATTCTGCAGCACAGCTGCCGCTTCCGCTGTCAGCCGGTAGATACTTCCCGCACCGGCATTTTCTTCTGCAACAGCCGTTCCATTTACAGTGTCCGTTCTATTTGCGCCAGCCGTTCCGCATTCCGCCGCCATCGCATCGTACTCGCGTCCCATGCCGGTCTGGATCTCATCCCACTCTTTTCCGGAGATTTCTTTTTCCCAGGTCACACCTGCTGCCAGGCGCTCCGGTTTTATCAAAACACTTTCCTCCGGCCACTCAATCTGTATCTGGCTTTCGTTCATTCCCAGCCGGTTCCAGGTTCGGGTCGGAAGAATGTTTACTGTCATTTCTTTCTGTCCCATTGTTTCCTCCTGTCGTTACCATTCATGCACTTGCATGCCCCGCAGCAGAATCTGTTATTTCAAAATCCCCGCTGCAAACAGTAACCATCTATTATCCGATACTGCCTTTCATCTCAAGCTGAATCAGGTTGTTCATCTCAACCGCGTACTCAAGCGGCAGCTCCTTCGATACATCATCCGCAAATCCGCTGACGATCATTGCGCGCGCGTCCTCCTCGCTGATGCCGCGTGACATCAGATAGAAAACAGCCTCGTCGCTGATCCGTCCGATCTTTGCCTCATGGCCGACGTTCGCGTCGCGGGTCCGGATATCCATCGCCGGGACCGTATCGGAACGTGAAATATCATCCAGCATCAGGGACTGGCAGGAAACCGATGCCTTAGAACCGGATGCCTGTTTTCCAATCTGCACGCTGCTTCGGAACGTACTGATACCGCCGTCCTTGGAAATAGATTTCGTATTAATATAGGAAGACGTCCGTTTGCCCGTGTGGACTACCTTCGCACCGGTATCGAGGTTCTGACCTTCTCCGGCAAAAGTAATGCCGGTAAATTCCATTCTTGAATCATCGCCCTTTAAGATACTCATCGGGTACAGATACGATACATGGGAACCAAAGGAACCCGATACCCACTCGATCGTGCCGCCCTCTTCCACAATCGCGCGCTTGGTGTTCAAATTGTACATATTTTTCGACCAGTTCTCGATCGTCGAATAGCGGAGTTTCGCATTTTTGCCGACGTACAGCTCGACACAACCCGCATGCAGGTTTGCTACGTTATATTTCGGCGCAGAACAGCCCTCGATGAAATGCAGATATGCCCCCTCATCCACGATGATCAGAGTATGTTCAAACTGTCCGGCTCCCGGTGCATTGAGACGAAAATAGGACTGAAGCGGGATCGTAACCGACACGCCCTTTGGCACGTACACAAAAGATCCGCCGGACCAGACCGCCCCGTGCAGCGCTGCAAATTTATGTTCCTGCGGTTTGACCAGATGCATAAAATGCGTCCGAATCATTTCCGCATATTCGCCGTGCATTGCGCTCTCCAGATCGGTGTAGACAACGCCCTGCGCCGCTACCTCCGCGCGCACATTATGATATACTAACTCCGAGTCATACTGGGCGCCCACGCCTGCCAGTGATTTCTGCTCCGCCTGCGGGATTCCCAGACGCTCAAAGGTATCTTTGATGTCCTTCGGAACCTCCGACCATTTGGCGCTCATCTTGGATTTCGGGCGGACATAGGTTACGATGTTATCCATGTCCAGATCCTCGATATCCGGTCCCCAGTTCGGAACCTGCAGGGAATTGTAAATCTGTAAGGACTGCAGACGGAACTGCTGCATCCATGCCGAGTCATTTTTCTCCTTAGAAATCTTCTCAACGAT
>QFCF01000961.1_pt1 | contig 29396 bp, 29 predicted proteins | sample 5346961 | NCBI WGS metagenome assembly QFCF01 (sample SAMN09062253, study PRJNA434731) | Human gut metagenome, whole genome shotgun sequencing project. | reverse complement strand
AGTAATTTTATCTTACATCAGTTTGGAGGTTTACACAAACTTTAGGATACTCCCAGTTATTTATTTGATAAATCATCGATTTTTTCTTTTAATGACTGTATCTCTTCCAAAATAAGCACCGTACATCCCACTACAAACCCTGCTAAAAGGATAAGACCTCCGTAAATGGGATATAAAAAGGACTCAGCTACACCTCCGCCGACTACATTGGAAAGTAAGTTCCAAAATCCTGCGCCTGGGAAAATCATTAAGGCAAACATTGCAACTATTGCTATTATAACTTTACTCATTGTATATTTCCCTCCTTAAAAGCATCTACTGCCTCTTTTATTCCATCTAAATCCGTTCCACCGCCATAATCCAGCACCACTAACCGCCTTTTATCTTTTAATATCACTTCATCCACTGCCGGTTCTGCCTCATATGCATCCTCTTGAGGATCGTTTCCTTCTTGACCACCGGATCTTATCCCGTCTTTGCGGACCATATACCGGTACCAGGACACTTCCATATCCTCTGGAAGCGCTCCGATCTCCGCCGGAATCTCCTGCCTGGTACAATCCCACAGTTTTGTCATATCCTTGGGATAACATTTGCTGGTTTTGTTGATGATCCAGGGAATAGGACTTGTATACACGGTAACGCCTATAGGTCTGTCAATGCTTTTTCCACTGGGATCACCTTCTTCATAACTTGCCAATATCGTCTGTTTTCTCCCGGTGTCCGGTTCCTCTTCGCTAAAAAAATGCGTTGCAGCCCCATTGCACAATGGAATAAGGATCATACAGGCAACCCCAACTCCAACCAGATAGGTCATCCAGTCATCTCTATTACTTCCACTTCCATTTTCCCTTACCCATTTTCTTACGAAAAGGGCGATCAGTACAATGAGGGTGGAGGAAAGTATAAAGCTGATCAGAGCCTCCATGGAAGAAAGAAATGCCAGCGCTATAACTCCCAGTATCAGGATCCCATCTCCCATAAAAGTATACTTTTTACATTTCAGGGTCCGTTTAAGATCCTGTTCCGTAAGAGGCTCTCCCTTCTTTATGGCCGCCATATTTCCATGACTCCAGCGAAACAGCCGTATATACGTCGCTGCCCAGGAAATGATCATACCTGTCAGCAGCAGAGTCAAAAGAAGCTGCATGGGATCTGCAAACAGTTTCCCTGGATTTTGCAGATACTGATACACAGCCCATATTTCTAATACAACCAAGATAGGATAGAAAAATTTCACCGACCAGTTCCAGGAAAGGGCTTTCTGGATCTGAAACTGTCTCTCTTTCTCCATATCGCCCCTTCGTTTTGCTGCATCATCTGTTGTATAAAATATCTGCCAGTAGATGCTGTTGCACTGAAAAATCCAGCCTGCTTCCTCGCACTGCTCCCGCAACTGCTCTGCTTTCCAGTCATCTGCGCCTATAAGGGAAGAGCTTTCCGGTACCAGAAGGGCGGCATATCTTCGTTTTTCCGGCTGTGCCCTGTAAAATCTCATCACAGCGCCACCAACGCTTTCTAAAAACCAGCCCTGGAGTGCCATTTTCTCCAGATATTGCTCAAATGCATCTGCCTCACACAAATTAAAAGTAAACCAGACCCGTTTCTTTTCCTTCATGTCCCCATCCCCTTTCCGCAAAACAGTCCTGTTTTCTCAATGTTCTATCTATGATCATTATAGATAACGATCCTGTTTTCTGACAAGAAAGAGGAACTTACTATTTTCTTACATATTACATGTGTATCTTAAATCCATTGATCTCCTCGATCAGCTTACTTACGGCTGTGGAATAGGGGATATTTCTTCTCCAGGCGATCACAGTGCTGGTTTTGATCTCAGGATACAGTTTTTTCTGGACCAGAAGGTCCGATCTCCAGTATCTGCCTGCTCCTTCCACGGAAACAGGATATCCAAGCCCATACAATGCCATTACCCCGGCATTGGTCCCAAGATTGCTTGTAAATGCAATATTTAACCGGTTAAAATCCTTTCCAAACCAATTGGCAAGCTCACTTTGGACTGTCAGCCGTTCCGGAAGGATCAAAGGCAGATCTATCAGATCCTCTTTTGTAATATATTCTTTCTCTGCAAGGGGATCATCCGGCTTTATTCCTACGATCCAATGATCACTTCCCTGGATCCGGATGTAATCCAGACCTTCTGTATTCACAGGTTCTAAAAACAGGCCGATATCCACCAGTCCACGGTTCATCATTTCAAAAACAGTATCTGCGGTACCTGTATGCACGGCAAAACGGACCATAGGATACTTTTCTTTATAGATCTTGCATATCCGGGCAAAGATCTCCACAGCCATAAATTCCCCACAGCCTACGGTGATCGTCCCTTCTACGATCCCGTCACTGCCTTTAAATTCACTGGCGATCTTATCTTCCAGATCCACCATTTCCAGCGCACGGCGTTTAAGAAGGATCCCCTCATTGGTAAGAGTGATCCCATGTCCGCCCCGGTCAAAAAGAGTCACTCCCAGTTCTGCCTCCAAAGCAGCCAGCTGCCTGGAAAGTGTAGGCTGGGTAATATGCAGCTGTTTGGCAGCTTTGGTAAAACTTTGTTCCTTTGCCACTGTCAGGAAATAGCGCAATACTCTTAAATCCATATAAACTCCTCTTTTTATTTCTTTTGCCTTCGCCCATTTTTTAATACCTACAATTATATCATTGAATGTTTTCATAAACAATGTTACTCTTGATCAGGCGGATTTTAATACAGGAGGTTTTTATGCAAAACAAAAGACAAGTTATAACAAAGGCATTCAAATGTGCATTTCCTCATACAATACCGATTTTTGCCGGCTTTTGCTTCCTTGGGATGACATATGGTATTTACATGAATGTATCCGGCTTCCGTTTTTGGTATCCCATGTTAATGAGCCTGACTATTTTCGGCGGCAGTCTGGAATTTTTAGCAGTCAGTATGCTGCTTGCGCCATTTGCCCCGGTACAGACATTTATCATGGCATTGATGATCCAGGCACGCCATCTGTTTTACGGAATTGCCATGCTGGACAAGTTTAAAGGAATGGGCTGGAAAAAACCTTACCTGATTTTTGGAATGTGTGATGAAACATTCAGTATCAACTATACAGCGGAGATACCTGCTGATGTTGACCGCAGCTGGTTTTATTTCTTTACCACACTTCTCAACCATTTTTACTGGTTCAGCGGAGCGACCATCGGCGGGCTTGTAGGCAGTTTGCTAAAATTTAACACCGATGGGCTGGATTTTGTCATGACAGCAATGTTTACAGTTATCTTCCTGGAACAATGGCTGAAAGAAAAACACCACATCAGCGAGTGGATCGGCCTTGGGGCAAGTATCGGCTGCCTGCTGATCTTCGGCGCAGATAATTTTCTGATCCCTACCATGATCTGTATTTTAGTTGCCTTAACAATTCTTAGAAAAACCCTGGAACAGAGAAAAGAGGTGGATGCAGCACGACTTTATCACAACAGATCATTACTATTGCTATGTGTGTTCTCGGAACTATGCTGACACGTTTTCTGCCATTTGCAGTCTTCAGTTCCAAACGTCCAACGCCGCCATACATTCAATATTTAGGAAAAGTACTGCCTGGTGCGATTTTTTCCATGCTGGTGGTCTACTGCCTGCGACATGTTTCCTTACTGCAGGGCAGTCATGGATTACCGGAGCTGATCGCAATTCTTCTGACAGTTGGACTTCACCTGTGGAAAAGACAAATGTTGTTGTCTATTGCAGGCGGTACGGTTTGCTATATGCTTCTTATCCAGTTTATCTTTTAAGAAAAACGCGCATATGAAATGCCCCATTTATTTCAGAAATAACCAAGGCCGGAGATCCACAGCGGATTTCCGGCCTTACTTTTTGTTTCTTTTATCGTTTATTTCAGTTTACCATATTCTTCATCAGAAACAGGCTCGCACCACTCATTAGAGCCCTCAACACCAGGTACTTCAACAGCCAGATGGCTGAACCAGCTGTCCGGTGCTGCACCATGCCAGTGCTTTACTTCTGCAGGAATATTGATGCAGTCGCCTGGTTTCATTTCAACGGCTTCTTTTCCCTCTTCCTGATAATATCCACGGCCTGCGACACAGACTAAGATCTGGCCGCCACCGCTCTTTGCGTGATGGATATGCCAGTTGTTGCGGCAGCCTGGCTCAAAAGTTACATTAAAAATACCAACCTGGCTGGTAGATACAGGTTCCAGGAAACTCTTTCCGGAGAAATACTGGGCAAAACCGTCATTTGGCGCACCGATGGGGAATACCATTTCTTTTGCGTGGGCTCTCATTGCCTCATCTTCGTATGGAAGGTCGCCTTCATCATCTGCCCATACTTCCTTTGCCAGATTAAATACAGCCCAGCCCTTTGGCCAGCCTGCATAAAAAGCAACATGGGTGATAACGGCTGCGATCTCTTTCTGGGTTACGCCATGAGCCTTTGCATTCTGTAAATGGAATTTTAAAGAAGAGTCTGTGATACCGGATGCCATTAAAGCTACTACGGTTATGATACTTCTTGTTTTCAGATCAATGTCCTGATTATTCCAGTTTTCTCCGAAAAGGACATCATCATTATAATGTGCAAAATCAGGAGCAAAAGTTCCTAATGCATTTCTTCCTGCTGTCTGAACTACTTTTTTCATCTTTCTGTCTCTCCTTATCTGTATGATAAACTTTTAATTATAAGGACTTTACCCACTTTTCAATTTCCTGCTTGTTGGCTCTGTTTAAAAGCTTTCCTTCTACGATCTCAGCTCCCGGTGCAGATGGCTTTAATTCCTTTACTGTATTGCCAAAACCGCTTCCTCCGGATGTTGCAAAGAGCACGATCTTCTTACCGGAAAAATCATATTTCTCCAGGAATGTATTTACAATGGTAGGTGCCACATACCACCAGATCGGAAATCCCAGGATAATGGTATCATATTCTTCAATATGAGCATCTGTATCTGTGATCTGTGGACGGATCTTCTTATCGCTCATCTCCATGCTGCTTCTGGATTTCTTATTCATCCAGTTTAAATCGTCATTTGTATATAATTCCTTTGGTGTGATCTCATACAGAGCACAATCTCCTGCTTCTGCGATCATCTTTGCTACTTTTCTGGTTGTTCCGCTTGCACTGAAATATGCTGCTAATGTTTTTTTCATGGCTAAAACCTCCTACTGTTGCTTAACAATGAAAAATAATAAAATGAAAAATGTGCAGGACCTTTTACTTTCATCCTGCACATTTATTATATAACTCTTTTTTCTATTATGTCTAATACTTATATTACATGGTTTTTTATGCTTAAAAAGCATTATCCTGAAACAAACTCATCTATCCCTCAAACACAGGATATTTTTTCTTATCAGCATCTGTTATTTTGCGGATCACCTTACAGGGGTTGCCTGCTGCGATCACACCATCCGGAATGTCCTTATTCACAACACTTCCTGCGCCAATGATCGTATTACTTCCAATGGTTACTCCCAGCAGCACCGATACATTGGTTCCGATCCAGACATTATCTCCTACTGTAATTGGCAGGGCAATTTCCAGTCCCCTACTTCTCTGTTCACTGTCAATAGTATGTCCGGCTGTAGAAAATACGCAGTTGGGCGCAATAAATACATTATCCCCAAAAGTAACTTTTGCACAGTCAAGTATGGTAACATTATGGTTCGTATAAAAATTTTTTCCTATAGAAACATTAAAACCGTAATCACAGTAAAAGGGAGCTGTGATCACCGGATCTGCTCCCATTCTTCCAAGGATCTGTCCCAGTAATTTCTGCTGTTTTTCAGTATCTGATGGCCTGCAGTTATTAAACTCATAGCACAGATCCGCACAGCGTGTTCTTGCTTCTATGATCTCCTTATCGTAATTTGCATCATACAGATAGCCATTTTGCGCCTTTTCCCACTCAGTCATTGCTCTGTCTCCTATACCCTTTCATCATTTCTCTTCATATACAAAAGGGGATAGGGATTTCCTTCCTCATCCATATCTGTCCTTTTGTATGTTTCAAAGCCCATATGCTCATAAAAGCCAACTGCCTGAGGATTTTGCTCATTTACAGTCAGTTCCTCTATCCCGTAATTCTGGATCCCGTATAAAAGCAATTGTTTTCCAAGGCCTTTTCCTCTTTCTTTTTGGGAAAGGAACAACATTTCCAGGCGGTGGTCTTCTATCCCCATAAATGCAGCTGGCTCACCTGAACCATTGACCGCAATAACCAGGCTCTGTACACCGGCTAATGCCTGTGGGACATACTCTTTTATCTTCTCAATTTCTTTTTCAGAAAGAAATTGATGAGTTGCCCTCACCGACTCTTCCCACACCTTTAAAAGCTGTTCCATCAACAATTCTGTGCGCTCTTTTACTTCATATATTTTCATATTTACCATACATTTCAAAATGTACCTTATGTTCTGGAACTTCAGATAACTTACGGCCTTCCGGATGCACTGCCGGTACACCGATCGATAAGACCGCCTCCAGACAATATTCCTTTGGATAACCTAAAATATCTCTTAGATATTCTTCCGTTGTTCTTCCATCAGGTGCCTGTCTTAAACGTCCCTGGATCCAGCAGCTTCCAAGCCCCAAGTCGTGGGCCATGTTGTGCATGTTGGACATAACAATGGAACAGTCCTCTGTCCATACGTCTGTCTTTTCCGGATCTGCGATCACAACGATCGCAGCTGAGGCGCCTGCCAGCATTTTCGCAGAACCCACGCGGCACTCAGACATTTTTTCAAGTGTTTCTTTCTTCTGTACTACGATCAGTTCCCATGGACGGATATTTCGTCCGGATGGAGAAAGCAGACCTGCCTCAACGATGGCCTCCAGTGCCTCCTTAGAAACTGCTTCCTCTTTATACTGTCTGATACTCCGTCTATGCTTTAAAAGATCCAAAAAACTCATTAATGCAACCTCCTGTAAACAATTTATCTGTTATTCTTCCTCAGGATACGTAAAATGCCAGGACTTTCTAAACTCCGTCATCAGATCCATTACATCCTTCGTATAGTCCGGATACATACAGGAAACATCCCCGGCAATCGCCTTTTCCATATCAAAAAGCTCATAAGCCAGTGCATCCTCATGAACTCCGGCCTTTATCACCTGGGTTTCTCCGCTTTCTGCGTCCACGATCTTCGCCTCCCAGGCCCTTGGATACTCCATGATCTCAATATAGCCCTTTTCGCAGGATACCATGCCTCTCTTTGGCTGCTTGGAGTGCAGGGACAGCATCACGGTAGCCATCTGTCCTTCCTTATTGGTAAGAAGCAGCCCCGCCTGCTCATCTACCCCTGTAGGCGCCGCCTTCATCTGGGACAATAACTGATCCGGCTTGGAGTCCATAAACCACCGGATAAAAGAAAGAGCATACACGCCGATATCCAGCATGGCACCCCCAGCCAGGTTCCGGTTAAAGAAACGGTTTTCCATGTTATATTCTTTAAAACTTCCAAAATTCATGGTGATCAGATTTACTTTTCCCAGCTTTCCGGACTCCAAAATCTTCTTCAATTCTTTATAGACCGGCATATGGAAAATGGTCATGGCTTCGGCAACAATAACCCCCTTCTCCTTTGCCAGCTCCAAAGCTTCATCCAGTTCCTCACTATTTAAAGTAATAGATTTCTCCACCAGGATATGTTTCCCATTTTCAATGGCCTTTTTCATAAACTGGATATGAGTATTATGAGGCGTTGTAATATAGACCACATCCACTTCCGGATCCGTGAACATTTCATTAAAATCCGTATACACCTTTTTGATCCCGTATTTTTCTCCAAACTTTACAGCCTTTTCGTAGGTCCTGTTTCCTACTGCGTAAAGCTTTTTGCCATTTTTTTCCAGTGCCGTTGCCATTTCATTGGCGATCACACCTGTTCCCAGTACAGCCCAGTGAATTTCTCTCATCCTGCGCTCTCCTTTCCTGCGAAAATATTTTGCCAGTCTTCCTTATCGGATCTCTCCTTTTCTGGCTCTCCTGTTCAGTATAACCATAAATCCAAGGCAAAGCAATAGCTGCACAACAGATGACATAGGCGTTGCCAATCCGATTTTAAATAAAGAAGTATCCGGTCGGATGCTCATGAGATAAGATACAGGCACACGAACTCCAAAAGCCCCGGCAATTCCCTGTAACATAACAAATTTGGTCTGTCCGATCCCATTATAAAGGGCCTTCTTTGCCCGGTCCATCCTTCCTGCGCCATAATTCTGGGCCACAAAAGCAGACATAGACTGCATAAAAGCAGATGAAATAAGCATGATAAAAGCACAAACTTTCTCAGCCACTCCCACACCTGCAGAAGCGGTCACTCCCATGGAATTTACGATCGCCAGGATAATAAGAAACGAAATACTTACCAGAAGATCCTGTAATGCGATCGGCGCTCCAAGGCCCGCCATTTTCTTAAGTAACGTCTTGTGGATCCGCACATTCTCCTTCTTAAACACAAAGGGCAGCTGTTTCTTTCTGATAAATCCAAAAGACACGACCACGCTGACTACCTGTGCAAAAACAGTAGCACAGGCCGCTCCTGCAGTTCCCATATGAAAACCGACACACAGCACCAGATCTCCTGCAATATTACAAACACAGGCGATCGCAACTGTAAAAAGCGGCGTTTTGGAGTCCCCGATCCCCCTGAAAATACAACCGATCAGGTTATAAGCAACAATAACGATCATACCGCAGCCGCATATCCTTACATAAGCAGCCGTCTTGTCAAAAGCCTCCTTTGGAGCATGCATAATACTGCTGATCTGAGGTGCAAAACACACCAGAAGGACAGTCATGACCAATGCAATACCAGCAAACATCACCATGGCCGTTCCCACTGCCTTTCCCCCTTCTTCCTTCTTTCCGCAGCCGATCAGCTGTCCTAAAAGCACCGTGGTTCCCATAGCAAAACTGCTGATCAGATTGGTCAAAGTCATCATGATCTGAGAACCTGTAGACACCGCCGATACATCCGCAGAAGACGCAAACTTACCCACAACCAGGAGATCCACAGCGCCGTACATAGCCTGCAAAAACAGCGCAAACAACACTGGCATGGCAAACAAAATAAGAGGCTGTAAGATCTTCCCTTCTGTAAATGTCGTATTTCTCTCCATTGTACATTTTCTCCTTTTTCACATTAAAAAAGCCGGATAAGAAGCAGGCATCTCAGCCCGCCATCTTATCCAGCTATTGTTTCTAAAGAACAACTTGCCCTCCGATGAACGTTCCACATATACTATAAAAATTTTCAAACATCAACTGCCAGATCCACATCTTTGGCTCAAATCATTTCTATTAATCTCTGTCATTCAGATAACCTGGTTCATTATAAATAAGAGCCATAAACTCTACATCAGAGTCAGAATTATTCTCAATGCTGTGATACTGTCCCACTTCAATAATACAGCAGTCACCAGGGCCAACCTTAGTCACAGACTTGTCATTATCAATAAAATCTGCTTCACCCTTTAAAATATAATATGGCTCAGTGTCATGTACATGCTGATGCCAGCCTACACTTGCACCTGGAGGAAGAACTACCTTAGCATACAGTCTGCCGTGTCCTAACAGCTCCTCCTTAGATACAATATGATGAACATACGCTGTTCCCTTACCTCCGCCTAAATGTTCCACTTCCAGAACGTTGTCTTTACGAATCATGGTCATGCCCTCCTGTTGAATATAATCCTGAAGCAATTTGAAACACTTTACTGCTTATATTTTCTCATTATACTCCATTTCTCTCATTTTTCCAAGAACAGGACGCGATTTTTCTTTCGCGAATGTTTCATTTTGCAGCAACCATCTGCTCTTATTCCCTTTCCTGCGCAAACTTCTGAAATGCCTTGGCTGCCACACTTAAAGGATACTCGCTGTCCCGTATCATAAGAACATTCCTTTCCGGAAATGCCTCTTCCAGATCAATGGCAAATACAACACCTGCTTTTAAGTCTTCCGCTGCAATCTCCTCCGGTATAAAACCAATTCCCAGATTATGGCGCACTGCCGGAAGGATCAGATCCGTAGTGGCCAGTTCCAGATCCGGTGAAAATGTCAGGCCATACTGCAAAAAATAGGAATTCAGGAAATTACGGCTGATCGCCTCGGAAGTAAGGCTGATCCACGGCAGATCTGAAAGCTCCCGCAAAGAACATTTTCGTCCCTTTAACTGCTCAAATCTGGGGCCTCCGATCAAAATCTCCCGATAGCTGCGAAGCACTTTCATTTTCAATGGATCCCCCATATGCAAAGGAAGAGACGAAACCACTGCCATATCCACCTTACCATCACGAACTGCCTGGATCGAGTCCCTGGTACTGTTATTTAAGATCTGAAAATGGACCTTCGGGTACTTCCGGCTAAACTCCTCCATTGCCTGAAACAGATAACAATGAAGGGCTGTCTCTGTGGCACTGATCGAGATCGTACCCTTTTCCAGGCTCAGCCTGTCCTTCAGATCACTTTCCCCTTTAAAAAACTGGGCGCAGCCTGCTGAAACATACTCAAAAAACTGCTGTCCCTCTGCCGTCAGCTCCATCCCCATCTTGCTGCGGATAAATAACCGGCACCCCAGATCATCCTCCAGCTTATGTATGGTCCTTGTTACCGCCGGCTGACTGGTATTAAGGGCAGATGCAGCCCTGGTCAGATTTCCATACTTTGCAACATAATAAAAAATCCTGTAGTATTCAAAATTAGATGTCATAACTAATGTCCCTTCTATCTAGCTAGCTTCGACTCACGGACACGCGCTAACGCGCTCATCTGTCTGCTGACGCAGACGGTCCGTTCGTGAATGACGCAAGAAAAACAAATGTCGCCTTGCAGGCGCCGCTTGTTTTTCTTTTGCGCCTTTCCATACCATTCTGATATGAATATAATACATTTTTGCTATTTTACAACCCTTTTTATTCGTGGCATATTATATGTGAAAAAAATAACGTGCATTTGAAAGGGGCAACATCATGGAAAACAACACCGGCACATGTCTTGAAAAGCAGCCTTTATGTGAGGAAATGCTTACAAAAATGAACGCATACTGGCGGGCAGCCAACTACCTGTCTGCAGGACAGCTTTACCTGTTAGACAATCCGCTTTTAAAAAAGCCATTATCCCTTGACCAGATCAAGAAAAAGATCGTAGGTCACTGGGGAACTGTACCTGGACAGAACTTTGTCTATGTACATTGTAACCGTGTGATCAAACGTTATGACCTGGACATGATCCTTTTATCCGGACCTGGACACGGCGGCAACTTCCTGATCGCCAATACCTATCTGGATGGAAGCTACAGCGAGATCTATCCAAACATCAGCCAGGACGAAGAAGGAATGCAGAAAATGTTCAAGCAGTTCTCCTTCCCATGCGGCGTGCCAAGCCACTGTGCTCCTGAAACTCCAGGTTCTATCAACGAAGGCGGCGAATTAGGTTACTCCATTGCCCACGCTTTCGGTGCTGTATTCGATAACCCGGATCTGATCGCTACCGTTGTAGTAGGTGACGGCGAAGCAGAAACCGGCCCACTGGCTACTTCCTGGCAGTCCAATAAATTTTTAAACCCTGTAACAGACGGCGCTGTTCTTCCTATCCTTCACTTAAACGGATACAAGATCAGCAACCCGACCATCTTCTCCCGTATCCCACATGATGAGATTGAAGATTTCTTCAAAGGCTGTGGCTGGAAACCATACTTCGTAGAAGGCGACGATCCAATGACCATGCACCGCAAGATGGCCGAAACCATGGATACCGTTATCGAAGAGATCAAAGCCATCCAGAAACATGCCCGTGAAACAGGAGATGCAGAGCGTCCAAAGTGGCCTATGATCGTTCTTCGTACACCAAAGGGCTGGACCGGACCAAAGGTAGTAGACGGCCAGAAGATCGAAGGTTCCTTCCGTGCTCATCAGGTGCCGATCTCCATGGAAAATCCGGAAGAACACTTAAAACTGTTAAACGACTGGTTAAGAAGCTACCATCCAGAAGAACTGTTTGACGAAAAAGGCCGTCTGATCCCGGAATTAGCCGAACTGGCTCCAAAGGGAAATGCAAGACTGGGCGCAAACCCACATGCAAACGGCGGACTTCTCTTAAAAGACCTGCGTCTGCCAGATTTCAGAACCTACGGAATTCCTGTAGAACCTGGAAAGACCAAAGCCCAGGATATGATCGAACTGGGCGGATACATCCGTGACATCTTCCGCTTAAATGAGGACAACAAAAACTTCCGTATCTTCGGACCCGACGAAAGCATGTCCAACCGTCTTTACCGCGTATTTGAGGCAGAAAACCGTGACTGGAACGGTGAATTAAAAGATGACGATGACAAACTGGCAAGAGGCGGACGTATCATGGACAGTATGCTCAGTGAGCATATGTGTGAGGGATGGCTGGAAGGCTACCTGCTTACAGGACGTCACGGTTTCTTTGCAAGCTACGAAGCATTTATCCGTATTGTTGACTCCATGGCTGCACAGCATGCAAAATGGTTAAAAGTATGCAACCAGCTTTCCTGGAGACAGCCGATTGCTTCCTTAAACTTCATCCTGTCCTCCAATGTATGGCAGCAGGACCACAATGGTTACACCCATCAGGATCCAGGCTTCTTAGATCACATTGCAAACAAAAAAGCAGACGTAGTCCGCATGTATCTGCCACCAGATACCAACTGCCTGCTCTCCTGCTTTGACCACTGCATCCGCAGCAAAAACTATGTAAACGCCATTGTTGCATCCAAACATCCAAGCTGCCAGTGGCTGTCCATGGAACAGGCCGTAAAGCACTGCACCCAGGGTATCGGCATCTGGGAATGGGCAAGCAACGACTGCGGCGAAGAACCAGATCTGGTCATGGCCTGCTGCGGTGATACACCAACCCTGGAAACAATGGCTGCTGTCACCATTCTCCGTGACGAACTGCCGGAATTAAAGATCCGTGTTGTCAATGTAGTAGACCTGTTCAAGCTGGAGTCCAACACCAAGCATCCACACGGCTTAAGCGATGCCGAATATGACGCGATCTTCACCAAAGATACTCCAGTCATTTTCGCATTCCACGGCTATCCAACCCTGATCCACGAACTCACCTACGGACGCAACAACCACAACGTATCCGTTCACGGCTATCAGGAAGAAGGTACCATCACCACTCCATTCGATATGCGTGTCCAGAACCAGTTAGACCGTTTCGACCTTGTAAAAGACGCCATCATGCATCTTCCACAGTTAGGAAACAGAGGTTCCTTCCTGATCCAGAAGATGAATGACAAACTGGTAGAACACAAACAGTACATTGCCGAATATGGTCAGGATCTGGAAGAGATCCGTAACTGGCAGTGGCACACTCCAGAAGACAAGTAAAACAAGTATATAAAAATACCGCCTGGGCAGCGATCCTTCTCTCCGCTGCCCCAGACGGTATTTTAATAATCACACTTATTTTTCAGTTATTCCTTGTATACACAGGCCGTCATCTTACTTGTCAATTGTCCACATCTTGAGCGCAGCTGTCCGAATGTAGCGGACGTAGTCCGATACAGGCGAACAGGTGCATGTCGAAAGCCAGTGGACAATGACAAGTAATATGTAAGGCCGTTTCTTACGGAAAAGCGTTGCTCCCGGAACCCTTCCTCACGGCTGCCACAAACTTCGCCATTTTCAAAGCATCTTTCACCCCAAAGCTTTCAATCCCAGAACTCACATCCACTCCAAATGGTCGCAGCCTTTCCACCGCATCCCTCACATTCTCCGGATCCAGCCCACCAGCCAGAAAATAAGGCCGTTTCACATTTTCCAGTAATTTCCAGTTAAACACCTTCCCATCACCGGCGCCGGCATCAAACAACACAAGATCCGCCCCGGACTGCTCTCCCGCTTTCACATCCGCTTCCGACTTCACCTGAACCGCCTTTATAATAAACGTATCTTCACCTCTGCCAGTAAGTTCCCTCAGCCGACAAATATACGCCTCATCTTCCACTCCATGAAGCTGCGCCATATCAACGATCCCTTCATTCAAAAGATCAGCCACATTTTCCACCGGCTCATTCACAAACACACCTACAGCCTTCACCGCCGGATCCAGCATTTCCTTAAGCATTTTCGCCTGCTCCTTAGAAACATATCTGCGACTCTTCTTTGCAAACACGAACCCAATATACTCCGGCTTGATCTCATTCACCGCCTGGATATCCTCCGGCCGCATCATTCCGCACAACTTCACTCTGGTCATCTGTTTATACTCCCGCTTTGTCAACACACATACTCATTCCAGCCACTAAATCAGCCGTTTTCTAACCTCTCAAAGCCGCCAGTTTCGCCGTTTTATCCTCAGCCCGCATCAGTGCCTCTCCAATAAGAACTGCATCTGCCCCAATCTCCCGGAGCTTTCTCACATCATTCTCATCCCGTACACCACTTTCTGATACAAAAAGCACATCCTCCGGAATCAGGCTGCGAAGCTTCCGACTATTTTCCGTATCCACAGAAAAATCCTTCAAATTCCGGTTATTTACACCGATCATCCTGGCCCCTGCTTCAACGGCCATTTCCACCTCTGCCTCATCATGAGCTTCCACCAGAGCAGAAAGTCCCAATTCATCACAGATACACCTGTATTCCTTTAACTGCTCCTTTGACAAAATAGAACAGATCAAAAGCACAGCCGAAGCTCCCAGAACCTTCGCCTCATAAATCATATATTCATCAACTGTAAAATCCTTCCTCAAGCAGGGAATTCCCACACTCTCAGCAATCTCTCTCAAATAAGCATCACTTCCCAAAAACCACTTTGGCTCCGTCAGCACCGAAATGCAGTCCGCTCCCGCTGCTTCATACTCCTTTGCGATCTTTAAATAAGGAAAATCCGGTGCGATCAGTCCCTTAGAAGGAGAAGCCTTCTTACACTCACAGATAAACGAGATCCCAGGCTTCTTAAGAGCCTTCTCAAATGCAAAACTGCCCAGCCTGCCCTCTCTTCCAAGATCAAAGGCCCGCCTTCTCATCTCATCCGCAGCCACTTTCTCTTTCCCATATGCCACCCGCTCCCTGGCATGATCCGCCAGCTGATCCAAAATCGTCATATTATTCCGCCTCTCCATTACTATGTCCTCTAGGAGTCTTTTCTAGAGAACATTACTCACTTCAATCAGTTTCTCCAGTGTATCCAGTGCCTTTCCAGAATCGATCAGTTCTGCTGCCAGGGCAATACCGGACTTCATATCCTCTGCTTCCCCTGCAATATACAAAGCAGCACCTGCATTCATCAGAACAGCATTTCTCTTATGACCCTTTTCACCTCTTAAAATAGACCGTGTGATCTCTGCATTTTCTGCCGGTGTGCCACCCTTAAGGTCATCCTTTGTACACCGTTCAAAGCCAAACTCCTCAGGAGTAATAACAGACGTTCTGTACCATCCATCTCTGATCTCGCAAATGGTAGTCGGCGCACTTAAAGAGATCTCATCCAACTTATCCTGACCATAAACAACCATACCACGCTTAATTCCCAGACTTACCAGAACTCTTGCCAGAGGCTCAACCAGATATTCATCATATACACCTAACAGCTGCATGGTCGGTGTTCCCGGATTGGTCAGCGGTCCTAAAATATTAAATACGGTTCTAAATCCCAGCTCTTTTCGGATCGCGCCAACATATTTCATGGAAGTATGATATTTCTGTGCAAAGAAGAAGCACATTCCCACTTCTTTTAATAATTTTCTGCAAAGATCCGGACTCTGCTCAATATTAACTCCCAGCGCCTCTAAACAGTCCGCTGTTCCGCACTTGGAAGAAGCCGCTCTGTTTCCGTGTTTTGCCACTTTTACACCGCCTGCTGCTGCAACCAGGGCCGCTGTAGTAGAAATATTAAAGCTTCCTGCATTATCACCGCCAGTACCAACGATCTCAAACAGATCCATGTCTGTTTCCACTTTGGTAGCATGATCTCTCATAGCTGCTGCGCAGCCTGCGATCTCATCTGTCGTCTCTGCTCTGGCACTTTTTGTAGAAAGAGCTGCCAGAAATGCCGCATTCTGGGTAGGTGTAGTCTCTCCGCTCATGATCTCATTCATCACGGTATATGCTTCTTCATAACTTAAATCCTCGCATAAGTAACTGTAGCTCCAAAAGCAGCGCAGATGGCCTGATGGCCCAGGCAGACACCAAGAACCGGTATCTCTTTTCCCAACGTTTTTGCCACATCCACGATCACCCCTGCGTCCTCCGGTCTTCCAGGTCCCGGTGAAAGGATGATCCGTTCCGGTTTCAACTGCCGTATCTCTTCCACTGTCATTTCATCATTGCGAATCACCTTAATATCCGGGTTGATCTCACCGATCAGCTGATAAAGATTATAGGAAAAACTGTCATAATTATCGATTAATAAGATCATAATTCTTCCTCCTGTGCCATTTCCAGTGCCTTTAATGCGGCTCTTGCCTTATTTAAACACTCTTCAAACTCCTTCTTTGGATCTGAGTCTGCTACGATACCGGCGCCGCTTCTTACAAATACCTTGCCATTTTTCCTATATGCAATACGGATGGCGATACAGGTATCCATATTTCCTGTAAAATCAATATATCCAATGGCTCCTCCGTAAATGCCACGTTTATTATTTTCCAGTTCCCCAATCAGCTGGCAGGCACGGATTTTTGGCGCACCGGATAAGGTTCCTGCCGGAAGCACAGCCTCAATGGCATCCAGTGCGTCATGCTTCTCATCGATCTCTCCCCGCACTGTGGAACCAATATGCATTACATGGGAATACCGCTCAATGGAATGAAGTTTCTCTACTTTTACAGAACCAAACTTACTGATCTTTCCCAGGTCATTTCTTCCCAGATCCACTAACATGTTGTGTTCTGCCAGTTCCTTCTTATCTGCTAAAAGCTCCTCTTCCAATGCCTTATCTTCCTCATCCGTCTTTCCTCTCGGTCTTGTTCCTGCCAGTGGGAATGTATGGAGCACGCCATCTTCCAGTTTTACCAGTGTCTCCGGTGAAGCACCTGCCACTTCTACATCTGTTCCTGAAAAATAAAACATATAAGGAGACGGGTTCAATGTTCTCAGTACCCGGTAAGTATTTAATAAACTTCCCTCAAAAGGAGCACTTAAGCGGTTGGAAAGAACGATCTGAAAAATGTCTCCCTCCCGGATATAATGCTTTGCCTTTTCCACCATGGCACAATACTGTTCCCCGTTAAATAAAGGTGTAACTTCTCCTGTCAGCTTACCCCCCGGTTCCTGCTTCTTCTCTCCTTTTTTCAGAAGTTCTGCCAGCTGCTTTAACTCCATTACAGCCTTGTTATATCCAACTTCCACATCATCCAAAGACATGTTCACCATTAAAATGATCTTCTGTCTTACGTGATTAAAAGCGATCACCTTGTCAAAAAGCATCAGGTCCACATCTTTGAAATTTTCCGTATCTTCCACCTTGCACCGCACTGCCGGTTCGCTGTATCCCAGATAGTCATAGGAAAAATATCCCACCAGACCATCGGTAAATGGCGGAAGGTAGTCAAATCTTGGACTTTTATAGTCCGCTAATATCTGTCTTAAAAATTTAGAAGGATCCTCTGTCTTTACGGAAAAACTGCCTGCTTTCATTTCCCCGTCCCTGCAGGTGATCTCCATTTTCGGCTCATATCCCATAAATGTGTACCGGCCCCATTTATCATTTGCCATGGCTGACTCCAGCATGTAGCAATGGGTAGAAACATTTTTAAGGATCTTCATGGTTTCAATAGGTGTGGTAAAATCAGAAAGCATTTCACAGCTTACAGGCAGTACACGGTATTTTCCATCTGCTGCGATCTTTTTAACTTCCTCAAGTTCCGGAAAAAACTTCATAGAATGACCTCCTTATGCACAATTGGGATAAACAAAAAACGCCCCTGACAGAATACTACTACTCTGTCAAGGACGAATACAATTTCTCTAAAATATGATCCGCGGTGCCACCTTGATTCACGGTATAAGCCGAGCTCTTAGCAGGATACAACTATATCCCCGGCAAATGACGTCTGCCTGCAACGTCGCAGAATACTCAGCATATGCACCAGACAATATCCGGAACTTCGCTTTTGACTGCGCCCTCAGCGGTCCATTTGACAATGTGTTTCTTACCTGAATTCCACCACCTCAGGCTCTCTGTGAAGGCATCATAGCCGTTATCTCCGCTTCATCAGTTTGAAGTATTAAATTGGTTGGATTATAGCATAGCTTTTTTTGTAAGTCAATATGTCTATTTAAAAAATTTTGTCAACTTTTAATTTGCCTTTTCATACACACTGAACCCGTTTTTGCCGCCCTGCTTCACCTGATACAATGCAGTATCTGCATGACGGTACAGTTCCATAAACGTTGTTCCGTGTTCCGGTGAAAATGCCAGACCAACGCTGATGGTAATGCCATTTCCATCCATCTCCGGTATCTCAAGGCTTCTCACCTCGTCGATCAGCTTTTTCACCCTGTTTTCCGCAATACTTCCATTATTTATATTCCGGATCAGGACCATAAATTCATCACCGCCAATACGCCCTGCAATATCGTGCTCCCTGAACTGTCTTGCAAGAAGATGTCCGAATGTCTTTAATACCTTATCACCTACAATATGGCCATAGGAAGCTTCCGCTGCCCTCACAGGAACAATATAACTGATCATCCAGTCATTCATCCCAAGAGGGGTATAGGCAATATAATAAAAGGGCTTTCTCCCGGCAGAAAAGCGGAATTCACGAATTCCCTCTTCTCCAGCCGCAAAATCTGTCTTAATGTCCTGGATTGCAGCTGTCCTGATCTGACAATTATCAAAATAATCAAATATATTGCCGGAAAATACCTCCTGTTCCTGCTCTGAATACACTCTGTCATAAGTGATCACGTTTCCATCTTTATCTGTGATCAGGCTGTAGCCATTTCCCCCAAACAGGTCATCAAACATCATGTGACTTAAAGCCGTAACATTATAAGAACCGCCTAAAATACCGGCAATCTCCCCATCCTTTAATACCGGGACTCCCAGGACCACTCTTACTTCTTTATCAACACTGCTCTCTATTGGGTCACTTAAGGTCTGCTGCCCGTTTACAGCCTCATTAAAATATCTGCGGTGGGATACATTTTTCACATCCCCGGTATCATAATGAGCCGTACCATCTGTTTCGATCAGTGCCACCCGGTCCAGATCTGTTTTATTGTGGATCGTAACCAGAGTATCCAGATTGATCTGAGAAAACAGTTCTTCTTCCTTTGCCATCTCTTCCGCGATCTCATTCAGATACTGGTAATGAATGCTTAAGATTGTCCGTAAATGCTGACTCTGGCGTGAAACATTGTTCATCATGGTCTGCCTGGAATTTTTCCCTACAGAAGACTGTACGTAGCCAAAAAATATCATGATCCCCAGGATCATTGACAAAATAAATAATCCCGTAACCATCGTGTAATGCTTATAATAAGTTGTTTTCTTTTTCATGCCTTTACCCCCCCCCATCAAAAAAAAACGTCAATACTTGTGCATATCGTACACTATCTACACACCTGATTATAGCAAATACACGACAGAAAAGCTACCTGATTTATGCCTGTTTACTTACTATTTATATACGATTTCCATAGGTTTTATCTACAAAAAAGCCAAGGTCTGCATAACATCTGACTGCTATGCTGCCTCAGCTTTTTCACATACTCTTTAATTTTCTTTCAGTGCTTCCATTGCCGCCTGCACCTGGTTATCTTCCTCAGGTGTAACTACGGACTGACTCTTTAAGTTTTCATCTAACTCTACTTCCACATCCGGGGTAATTCCCTTTCCATGAAGGTCAAAACCGCTTGGTGTATAGTAATGAGCCGTGGTGATCTTAATGGCGGATCCGTCACCTAAGGGGATCAGGTTCTGCACAATGCCCTTGCCATAGCTGGTGGTTCCCACAACTACAGCTTTCTTGTAATCCTTTAAAGCCCCTGTAAATACCTCAGAAGCGCTGGCAGAGTTCTCATTGACCAGGATCGCAATAGGAACATCTACTTCGTGTCCGTCAGCAGCTGTGTAGGTGTCTCCCTTTCCATTTTTATCTGCTGTATACACGATCAGGGTCTTTCCTTCGCCCTTTTCAAAGTCTTTCCTGTCATCTGGTAAAATGTAATCTACCATGGCAACAGCGCTGTCTAACATACCACCTGGATTGCTGCGAAGATCAATGATCATTTGCTTCATTCCCTGGTTTTCCAGTTCATCAATGGCTTTTTCAAACTGCTCCACTGTAACAGCGTCAAATTCACTTACTGCCACATAACCTGTATTGTCCGCAAGCATCTTTGATTCTACAGTAGGAACTTCGATCTTACGTCTGGTAATGGTCATATCCTCATAGGTATCAGACTCTGCCCTGTATACGGTGATCTGTACATCTGTGCCTTCCTTACCCTTGATATAATTACTTACCAGTACATCCAGGCTTTCCCCGGCTACCAGAGTATCCCCTACTTTGTATATGATATCCCCGGGTTTCATACCAGCCTCCAGAGCCGGTGAACCTTCAAATACCTTTACAACCGTACACAGCCCCGTCGTTTTATTCTGGCTGATCATAGCTCCGATCCCGGAATAGCTTCCGTCTGTGCTTTCCTGGATCGCTTTATAGTCCTCTGCTGTATAATACACGGAATATGGGTCATTTAAACCTGCCATCATTCCTCTGTAAATATACTCTTCCACCTCTGTGGCATCCTCATCGTATAAAAATACCTGGTCGATAATGCTCTGTATCATCTGCATTTTTGAGGATACCTTTTTCAGATCAGGTTTGCTTGCCTTTTCGCCGTCCGTGATACCCGGAGCACCATTTCCTGTACCGGAAGACTGCTCTGTACGGATCACTTTTCTGCCTGTAATATAAATACCGGCAGATACACCTACTACCAAAAGAACGGCCAATGCCATGATCAGGGCACCTACAAGGACCCCCGCCCAGAAGCGGCCGCCTTTTCGCCCTTTCTTTTTATCTATGCTGTCTGAGATCTCTTCTCTGTCCTGTTCTTCCACTGCTCCGCTCTCCTATCTGCCTGTGCCTTTTTCTTATTCACAGCCTATGCTGTTTTTTCCTGCAAAATGCCCTTCAAAGGACTGTCCCTTTCCTATGGGCTTACATATTTACTTGGATTTACATAACTTCCACCGGAACGGACTCCAAAATGTAAATGAGAACCGGTAGAATATCCTGTAGAGCCCACTCTTGCAATGGTCTGTCCCTTTTTCACCTTCTGTCCCTGGCTTGCAAGAAGCTGGGAGCAGTGCATGTAAACGGTGCTGACGCCGCCGCCGTGGTCGATCATAATATAATTTCCCGCTGAATAACTGTATGTAGCGATCACTACCGTACCATCGGCAGCTGCCACAATGGAAGCTCCTGTACTGGCCGAAATATCAATACCCTGGTGATTGCTGGACGCGCCCTTGGTAGGCGACTTTCTTCCGCCAAAACCGGAGGTGATACGTCCGCTGGAAGGACATGGCCATTTAAAGCTAATATTCCCAAGATTAGTTACGTTATACGTCTTTTTCTGGGCCTCCGCTTTCTTTCTGGCCTCTTCTTCCTTTCGCTTCATCTCTGCCTCAATGGCCTTCATCTGGTTTTCCTGGGCTTTGATATCCGCATTATACTGGTCAATACTGCTCTGGGCCGCACCGATCTGGCTGTTGTAAGAGGTCAGTTCCTTCTGCTTGGAACTCATCAGCTCCTTTACAGAAGCCTGTTTTGCTTCCGTAGACTCCTGAAGTGCTAACAGATTGGAATGTTCTGTTTCCAGATCCTGCTCTTTCTGATTTATCTTTTCCCTGGTAGCCTGATATTCCTTTAACATTTTCCTGTCATAAGTAGCAATCTGGCTGGCATACTCTGCACGGTTTAACAGCTGGGAAGCGTTTTTAGAGGTCATAATGCTGTCCGCAAAGCTGACATTTCCATTTTCATACATATACTGGATACGCAGTTTCATAGAAGCATACTGCTCCTTTTCCACTGCTTTTGCCTCTTCTAACTCCGCTTTTGTATTCTCGATCTGATCTTCCTTTGCGGAAATATCTTTCTCTAACTGGCTCAGTTCGGAGTCTAAGGAAGTCAACTTCTTATCCAGTTCCTTTACATAAGCAGCTGCATCTGATTTCAGCCCTTCTAACTGTTTTAAGGTATCCTGGACCTTCTTTTTTTCCTCCTGAAGAGATGAAACTTTCTTCTTTGCATCCTTCAGATCCGCACTGGTAGCATAAGAAGAAAATACACAGCTAAGGCCAAGAACGACCCCCAGTCCAAGAGCCAGAAATTTGTTTTTTCGGTTCTTCATCTGTTCCTTCCTCTCTACACACGCAGATGTCTCTGTATGGTCAGAAAGCTTACAATAGCTCCGATCCCAACGCCCAAAGCCATAGCTGCACCTGCCATTACAGGAAAGATCTGTTTTAAAGGCAGCAGTTCAAAAAGTCCTGTGATCATCTGGTAATTGGTATTCAGATACACCAGTCCTCTTTTATAAAGAATGGTCATTCCAGCCAGAGGGATCACTGCTCCAAAGAGCCCTAAAAGCAGGCCTTCTACAATAAAAGGTGCCCGGATCATAAAATTCGTAGCGCCTATATAGCGCATGATCTCATTTTCCCTCCGTCTGAAGGCAGCTGCCACAGATATGGTATTGCTGATCAGGAAAATAGCAACTGCTAACAGCACACCAATGATCACAGCAGATAAAGCACCGATCATCTTTCCTGCGCTTGTAAAGCCTGCCACCAAAGCGCTGGAATAACGGACTTTTCGCACGCCTTCCATACCTTCTAACCGCTTTACGATCATATCCTGATCCGAAATATCTTTTAAATAGATCTCATAAGAGGAGGAATTTGCCAGAGGATTATCTGCCTCAAAACCTTCTGCCAGCTCTTCCATTCCCTCAAAATATTCACTTTTAAAGGACTCCCATGCTTCCTCTGCGGATATATACCTTGCTTCCCGCACTTCGCTCCAGCTTTGTATTTGTGATCCAATGGACCTGATCTGTTCTTCATCCATTCCTTCATCAAAAAACACAGAGATTCCTACTGTCTCTTCCGCAGCCCTGGCTCCGTGCTGTACATTGGCCACCATGGCAAAAAACAGACAAAATAAAAAAATACATGCAGAAATGGTTGCCACAGACGCCAGGGAAAACCATATATTCCTGCATATATTAATAACGCCCTGTTTCAGGCAATATAAAAATGTACTCATTTACTTCTTATGCCTTTCCGGCGGTTCCAGGCCGTTTCTATCTCCTGGTTCCGCCCTCATCCCGGATGACTTCCCCGCGGTCCATGGTGATGACCCGTTTGTTCATCTCCGCAACCATCTCCTGACTGTGGGTTACTACGATCACCGTTGTTCCCCTCTGGTTGATCTCATCCAAAAGGTTCATGATCTCATGGGTATTGAAGCTGTCCAGGTTTCCTGTTGGCTCATCCGCCAGTAAAACTTCCGGCTTGTTGATCAATGCCCTTGCAATAGCCACTCTCTGCTGTTCGCCGCCAGACAACTGACCCGGGTATGCCTTATATTTAGAAGAAAGACCTACCAGGCGCAGCATCTGGGGAACCGTCTCGCGGATGGTCCTGGATGGAACACCGATCACTCTCTGGGCAAAAGCCACATTTTCAAATACCGTCCGGTCCTTTAAAAGGCGAAAATCCTGAAAAACTACCCCTAACTTTCTTCTGTATTTGGGAACATATCTGCGGGGCATCTTCCCAAGATCCATATCATTGACTACAATACGCCCCTTAGTAGGATCAAGCTCCTTCATCAGGAGCTTGATCAATGTACTCTTTCCGGAACCGCTGCGGCCTGTGATAAACACAAATTCCCCGTCATCAATGGTTAAAGACAGGTCACGGATGGCCTTGCTGCCGCTTCCGTAAGATTTACTTACATGACTTATTTCTATCATTTTCTAACTTACCTCTTACGTGCCAGAACCACCGGAAATTAGTAGTCCAGGCTTTCCATGTACTTCATGTACTTGGCAACCATAAGAGCGATCTTGAAGGTGATAGCATCCTCAAAGACACGAAGGTCAAGACCGGTACTCTTCTGCAGCTTGTCCAGACGGTAAACCAGGGTATTTCTGTGGATATACAGCTGTCTGGAAGTTTCGGATACATTTAAGCTGTTCTCAAAGAACTTATTGATGGTAGTTAAGGTCTCCTCGTCGAACTCGTCCGGTGACTTGCCATCAAATACTTCGCGGATGAACATCTTGCACAGAGGGATCGGCAGCTGATAGATCAGACGTCCGATACCTAAGTTGCTGTATGCGATCACATTCTTGCTTGCGTAGAAGATCTTGCCTACATCCAGAGCCATCTTCGCCTCTTTGTAAGAACGGGAAACTTCCTTGATATCATTGATCACAGTACCGTAAGCTACACGTACCTTGGTCATAGCTTCTGTATTTAACATGTCTAAGATCATGTTTGCAGTCTTATCTAATTCTGCATATGACTCGCCCTGGCGTACTTCTTTTACAAGGATGATGTTCTTCTCATCTACAGCTGTGATAAAGTCTTTTGTCTTAGAAGCAAACAGGCTGCGTACAGTCTCTAATGCATTTACATCTTTTTCATTGTGTGTCTCGATAATATATACAACACGCTTTACATCTGTATCAATGTGCAGCTTCTTTGCACGGTTGTAAATGTCTACTAACAGCAGGTTGTCAAGAAGCAGGTTCTTGATAAAGTTGTCCTTATCAAAACGCTCCTTATATGCAACTAACAGGTTCTGGATCTGGAAAGCGGCTAACTTTCCTACCATATATACATCATCACTTGCTCCTCTTGCCAGTAAGATGTACTCTAACTGATGCTCGTCAAACACCTTGAAAAACTGATAGCCCTGGATCACCTGGCTGTCTGCCGGTGAGTCTACAAAAGCCAGAACGGAGCTTTCAGATTCTTCCGCATCTGTAAAAGTAGAAGCAAGTACCTTTCCCTCGGTGTCACATATACCTAAGTCAATTCTTGTGATTGCTTTTAATCCATCTAATGTAGTCTGAAGTATCTGATTTGAGATCATTCAACTCTCTCCTTTTCGCCTTATTGAAAATTTATGAACATTGCCATGATAAATCATGGTGGAGTTACTGTTTTCCCTATTTTCATATTTTAATGCAAAATAACAAAAAAAGCAAGAGAGTTGTAAACCCTCCTGCCTTTTTTTACTGTCGTTTTCTACAGAGGATTTTCACTATTTCCTCTGAATATTAGCTAATAATTAGTTAATGATAACGCATTCTGTTTCTTTATCAAAGATGTGAACCTTATCCAGATCCATAGCCAGTTTTACGGTATCGCCAGGTCTTGCAGTGGTACGTGGGTTAACCTTTGCAGTGAAGTTAGCTTCGTCAATATCAAAGTACAGAAGAACTTCAGAACCTAACATTTCGTATACACGGATCTCTACCTGGAAGGTACTCTTTGGATTAGCTGCCAGGAATGCTTCTTCGTCATGCAGATCTTCTGGACGGATACCAAGGGTAACTACCTTGCCTACATAACCAGCTGCTTCCAGTGCTTTGCCCTTTGCTTCTGGCAGAGTTAATGTATGTCCGCCGAATGCTAAAGTTACATCAGAACCGTTCTTAGCTACCTGGGCATCGATCATGTTCATCTGAGGTGCGCCGATAAATCCTGCAACGAACTTGTTGCATGGATTGTCATATAAGTTCTGTGGGCTGTCTACCTGCTGTACAACACCATCCTTCATAACAACGATCCTGGTACCCAGTGTCATAGCCTCGGTCTGGTCATGTGTAACGTAGATGATGGTTGTTTCCAGTCTCTGATGTAATTTGGAGATCTCAACACGCATCTGGCCTCTTAACTTTGCATCCAGGTTTGACAGAGGCTCATCCATCAGGAATACTTTAGGGCTGCGGACAATGGCACGTCCCATAGCAACTCGCTGTCTCTGACCACCGGATAAAGCCTTTGGCTTACGGTCTAACAGATGCTCCAGATCCAGGATCTTAGCTGCGTCATGTACTTTCTTATCGATCTCATCCTTTGGTGTCTTTCTTAACTTCAGGCCGAATGCCATGTTGTCATATACGGACATATGTGGATACAGAGCGTAGTTCTGGAATACCATTGCAATATCTCTGTCTTTTGGCTCTACGTCATTTACCAGTTTTCCATCGATATACAGTTCACCGGATGAAATATCTTCCAGACCTGCGATCATACGAAGAGTGGTTGACTTTCCGCATCCTGAAGGGCCTACGAAGATGATGAATTCCTTGTCAGCGATCTCCAGATTGAAGTCCTTAACAGCCACAAATCCGTTAGGATATTTCTTGGTTACATTCTTCAGTGATAAACTTGCCATTCTATTTTCCTCCTGATTTATAGATGTACTTCCTGCCCTTTTACAGGCTTTTTAGGAAGTTCATATAGGTCTTTTGCAACTGTCTCTATCATACAGGAAAGCGTATTTTTATTCCATACTGTAAATCCACAAAATCTAAATTTGGAATTTAGCTAAAATGTATATTCAATTAAAAAAATGCTGTATCTGTCAAAGATTTCCTTCGTTTGCCTCAAAAACTTTGGTTATTATGTTAATTGGTTTTTATCTTCAATAAATCCCTCACCAAAAACTTCACGGGCGTCACTGACGATAAAAAATGCTTTCGGATCGTATTCTGATACAATTTCTTTGATCTCCACGATCTCTTTTCTGGAAACTACACAAAAAAGCATATTTTTTGTCTCATCTGAATACATTCCTTTTGCCGCAAGACCTGTAACGCCTCTTCCCATACGGGTCATGATGGCATCTGAAATTTCTTTATATTTATCTGAAATAATATAAACCTGCTTGGAAAATTTCATTCCTTCAATAAGACCATCTGCAACTTTTCCCATACAGAAAATAGCGATCAGTGCATAAAGGGCAGCGCGGATCCCAAATACGGTTGCACCGGCTACTACTACCAGCCCGTCTAATACCTGCATGATCTGCGCAACGGAATAATGGGGGAATTTTGCCCGGATCAGAGCGGCCAGCATATCTGTTCCCCCTGTAGTGCAGCCTCCGGCCAGTACAAGACCTGTACCAACGCCTGTGATGATACCGCCAAAAAGAGCCGACAGCAGCAGATCATCTTCTATATACATACCTTCCGGCAGGATATAAAAGGCAACGGACAGTAACACTGTTGCATACAATGTACGTTTGATAAATTTCCATCCCATGATCTTAAAACCTGCCAAAAACAGCGGGATATTTAAAACCGTATTGGTGACCCACAAAGGCAGGTTCCAAAGTTCCTTTCCAATAATGGCAATACCGGAAACGCCTCCTGTTACCATACTGGCGGGATCAAAAATATTTTTGGTGGCCAGACCAATGAGGATGGTTCCTATGGTGATGGCACCGTAATCTTTCCATATTTTCTGCATTTTTATGTTCCCTCCTTATCTAAAAACAAAAGACAGCTGCTAAACACAACTGTCTTTCTGCTACCCATATTTATATCTGCGGATATTCTCCTGCAATATTTTAAGAGTACTTCTTATACCCTTTCTATGGTCTTTTCCGTAATCCGTATCTTGCCTTCTTTTAAGAGATGTCCAACGGCTCTCTTAAATGCGTTCTTGCTCATATGGAATTCTCTTAAAATGGTCTCCGGTCTTGCCTTATCATTAAAAGGAAGAACTCCGTCAAATTCATCGATCACCTTTAATACCAGTTCTGCGTCAGAACCCATCTGTACATAGGAACGTTCTCTTACACAAAGGTCTAACTTTCCGTCTTCGCGGACTCTCATGACTCTTGCCTTAACAGTATCTCCTTCGCGGTACTTTCCATACATCTCTTTTTTAGGGATCAAACCATAATATTTATTATCAACTGCAACGAAAGCACCAATATTTTCATTGATCTCATAAATAGTACCTTCTACCCAGTCTTCTGCCTTGTACGGAGACTGATTACTCATATGGGAGTAGACCTTCATGGTTGCAGCCAGTCTGTGGCTCTTGTCTGCATAGAGACATACCAGACATTTTTCTCCCTTGCGTACCGGATGGGTCTGCTCTTTAAATGGAAGGAGCAGGTCTTTTTCCAGACCCATGTCAAGGAATGCACCGATCTTTGCCACATCCTTTACTTCCAGGACTGCACACTGGCCTAATTCCAGCTTTGGAGTACCTGTGGTTGCGATCAGACGGTCAGAAGAGTCCTTGTAAATAAATACAGTCACCTTATCTCCGATCTTTGCTCCTGCAGGAACCTGCTTTTTAGGAAGAAGGACTGCTGCTTCATCTCCTGCTTTCTCACTTAAGTACACGCCAAATTCTTTGGTGCGCACGATCTCTAATTCCTGTGTCTTTCCTAATTCTATCATATATTTATACTCCTTTTATGCTTCTTCGTACTTAAGCCAGACCACCGCACGGATCTCTTTATCTTCTCCGGTCAACACAATGGTCCACTCATCTTCCCCTGTTTTCGTCACTCTTGGTATAAGGACTTCCCCTAAAACGGCTGCCTTTTTATAATCCACCCGGATCTCTTTTACCTTTTTCGTACAGGTTACTGCTTCCCTTGCAATATCTACGTACTGGGCATTATTTACATGGTGGTTGGTATCTAAATGATGGACTGCAATAGTAACCGGTGTTTCCTCTTCATAATTTTCCGGAACAGCGATCTTTCTTGGTGCCTTTCCCAGATCCAGCGCTTCCCCTTCTCCGTAGGCTTCTACATCTTCCGGCATTACACGCACCGGGATCATCTTTTCCGTGTCACAGAAAAACCAGACGGACTCTGCCTTTACCAGGTAATTTCCTTCCTGGTCCATAAGTACAAAATCACGGTAACCGTAAATTCCTTTAGAAGAAGTAGCCCAGGTTCCTATTTTTATCCTTTCTCCCAGGACCGGATATCTGTCAATAACGATCCTCCAGGAAGACAACAGCCACGCCCTCTTCTTTTTTTCCAGATATTCTACTCCCAGGCCAATATCCTCTGACTGAAACGTGCTGCAGTCCTGCATATAATTGATAACTCCCAGCAAACTTAACGCACCGGTCTCATCTGTCTCACTGTAACGGATCCTGCTGTCAAATGTATACATGCATTTCCTCTGTTTCTTTTTAGTGTTTCTTCTTAATTATAAATGTGTTATCATAGATAACCGCTTTTCTCCCCAAGTATAACACGGGGCGGTTACAGGTGCAACAAAAAAGTCTTTCATTCCCAAAACTCAGAAATCAAAGACTCTCTCAAACTGGGCTAGAAGGATTCGAACCTTCACAATGACGGAGTCAGAGTCCGTTGCCTTA
>QFCF01000877.1_pt1 | contig 32223 bp, 36 predicted proteins | sample 5346961 | NCBI WGS metagenome assembly QFCF01 (sample SAMN09062253, study PRJNA434731) | Human gut metagenome, whole genome shotgun sequencing project. | reverse complement strand
AACTATGTGGCTTTCAGCCACATTCGTGGCAAAGTCGTGAATAATTCAGGATAAATTAGTATTAGCGCAATTTATTTCATCCAACTAAATATTAAGCAGACAGCTTGTTTAATATTATCAATAATATTTATCTTAAAAAACAAACTTTTTATATCAGACAACACCTCTCTCCTTTTCAAATCTTCTTTTAATTTGACTGAACTCTTCAGATACATCCAAGCATAAAAAAGAAGTTCCTCGTTCAATTTGTCATCAGCATTCAAATTTCGTTCGTTACTTTTGAAGTATTTAATTACTTTATATTGTTGCCATCTTTTATCAGCATTCAGCTGATGAACTGCAGAATTATCCCTACTTCGATACCAGTATACTATATCCGAAATTTCCACTATTTTTTGCGCACAAGCCAAATATTGATAAACAAATTTCAAGTCTTCAAACAGGTCTAATTACTCATCAAATTTTAACTGTTTTTTCCTAATAATTTCCAACTTAAACACTTTATTCCACAAGTATCCTTCGCCTTCTCCTCGTACCAGTTTTCTGCGAAGCAGTTCGGCGTCTGACATTTTGTCAGAGGTCTCACATTGTGGAAATCCAAGTTCTTTACGATTTAATGTATATCTTCCAATCACTAAATCTGTTTCATACCTGTCTAATGCATCCAGCATTTTCTCAACGTAATATTTAGATAGAACATCGTCGCCATCTACAAAAAGCACATATTCTCCTTTTGCCAGATTTATTCCTTTGTTCCTAGCTCTACTTACCCCCCCCCCCCCCCCCCCCCCCCTTTTTCTCCCCCTCCCTCCCCCCCCCCCCGTTCACTATTTGTAACCAACTTTATGTAATCAGCCTTTTCAATATACGATTTGCAAATTTCTGCCGAATCGTCAGTTGAAGAATCGTCAACTATAATAACCTCATCTGGTTTTCTTGTTTGATTAATAACAGACTCTAGGCACTCTCCTATATATTTTTCAACATTAAACACTGGTATAACAACACTAATCTTCATCATACGGATTATACTCCCACGGTTTATCCCATTGCACTAACCGTTGTCTACAAAATTTACTCTTTATTCTTTTTGCAAATTTTATAAACTCTCGGCCGCTGATAACAATACGCTTTGTTTTTTCAAACTCGATACAGCTATCTGGTAACTTGTTCAATTCAACAATAGAATCAGCATTTATTTTATAGGTAATCACTTTTTTTTGATCACCCACTTTATATTTCATATTTCTCGTTTGCAAATGAACATATATAAACTCCTCTTTAGTTAGCTTTCCCTTTTTTCTAAAAATTCTATACAATTTTCCTTGATTCCAATACAACTGATCAAATTTTGTCTTTTCTTCTATCCATCTTTTTTTAGAGTCATCGTACGTAACTCTTGTCAAATTTTTATGTTTTGTGGAGCAATTATAAGACATATCTTTAGCGTATATCTTTTTTCCACATTGTACAAACAAATCATGCACACTCACCGAATAATACACCTCATCAAATGCATATATCTTAGGCGACTGATACACTTTTTGATATAAGCTCAAGCCATCAATTTCCCCCATGAAAATTCGATTATTTTCATAAGTATTTTTATATATGGTCAAATGTCCAGCCGTAAATACTTTATCATATTCTTCTGACAAAATATGTTCAACTGGTGATAAGTCACCGAAAATCAAATCACAATCGCAGTGTCCCCAATAATCGTATCCTTCCAGCCATTGTTCACATATATATCCATACGCAGGCTTATAATCGCATAATTTATATGGCTTCTCCAAAGAAATATTGAAATCGAATTTACTCTGAACAAGTTCTCTAAACTGTTCAAAACTCATATTCAATTTTTTCACGTTTGACGGATATAAATAAGTTTCATTATTATCGGTTATTAGCAATAAATCAAATTGAGGATTATATGAAAAGCTTTTCAAAAATACGTCAAAATAATTTTTAAACTTTCCGAAATACGGAATAATTAGTGCGCAAGTCATTATTCTTTCTGCCTTTCTTCAGTCCAGCTATACAATAGTGTTAAAAGAAAATACACATATAAGCCCTGTCTAAAAGTAATTTCAATACTTGAAAGTGCTATAAAAAGGTATATTACATAAAGAGTGATTTTCTGCTCACTTTTCTTTGCTCTATTTACAACATACATAAAAAAAAGCACCAACAATACGATTCCAACCCAACCGTAAGACAAAAGCACATCTAACAAGCCATTTTGCACATCTGCTGCATGTGTAATTTTCATAGCAACTGCATAGTTATTGTCAATTCCAACTCCGAGCCATTTACTTTCTCTTAAAATCAGGGCAATCTTAGCATATATATTTACACGCCCTGTAAGATCAGCCGATTCATTTAGAATATTTTCTATAAAAGCTCTCACTACTGGAATTTGTGTTATTGAATAATTTAAAATTAAAATCAAATCACAAATAATCAGAAAAAATATAGCAAATAATGGTTTTTGTAATATATTGATAATTTTTTCTCCCATTAACATTAGTATTATCAGAGTAATTGTTCCAACAATCATTGTAGAGCACTCTGAAAAAACAGAAATCAGAAGTAGCCAAATCAACATGCCAACTAATTTAAATCTCTTTTGCGATAATCTTGTTTTGTTTTTTAAGCAGTAAAGAATCACAGCCAATAAATGTAAATATGTCAAATTAAACTTTTCACCAACAAAGTACATATCCGTATGACCGCCCCACACAAAATATGTCCGATGAGGATCTACAAACATTAAAATATCTGAAAGCACACAATATACAACTACTAACCAAAATAATGAACTAATACCGTATTGTACACAATCCGTCGAATCTAAATATTCACAATACATTGTTAATAATAATAGCTGTAGAGAAAAAGTAACTGCCACCCATACGGAGTGTTCATATGTATTTCGATTTACATACGCTGATATCATAACACTAAAAATCGTCAAGATAATCAATAAATTACACTTATGATATTTGTTTTTATATATGTAATATCGTAATCCTGGAATCAGCATAACCAAGCCTATTATTAAAAAAGTGCGCAATATTAACGTATAATTTTCAAAATATATCGGACTTATCTTTACAATAATCGCTTGACAAAGACATAGTGATAAGAAAAATGAGTATAAAGCTCTCTTTTCAACCTTCATCTTAGTTATTCCCCACCATTTTAACTTTGCTAATACATAGTATCCCATGTAAACATCTTGTTCTCATCAAAGTGTATATCAATTTTCTTTTTAGCGAACTATCTTGTATTGATATTGATTTCAAAGCTATAGTCAGCTCTTTTTGACACAGCAACTTTCTAATATTAACATTTCTATCTTTTTTATTATGATTACAGGTTATTCTCATCTCATTAAAAATCAACACATAATAGCAATTCCAAACATAAAAATACTGTAACATTTTAAAATAGCGATCAAAAACGTGGTATTGTGTTACGAGTTTTTGCATCGATATATACAATTGTCTGTATTTTTCTATAAGATTCTCTCTATATTTTTGAGACAAACTTCCTTCTCTATAATCATAATCATATAAAGCACCTTTTATCGCCAGTAACGAATTAGCAGCTAAAAAAGCATGCAGATTAAACAAATAGTCCTCGCTTCCTATTTGTCTTTCTGAAACAAAATTCAGATTATTTCTTTTTATAAACTCTCTTTTATAAATATGTGACCATGCCGACATAATAAATTCACTCGTATTTTTTAAGGCAAGTGGAATCACAATTTCCTCTATTTGTTTCCTGTCATAGCTTCCAGGTTTCAAAATAGAGTTTATAACTATATTATCAGGTTGTCTTATATAATTAAATTTCAAAATATCAATATCATTTTTGTATAGTATCTCTCCCAGCTGCTTCAATGTTCCCATTGGTAGATAGTCGTCTGAATCCAACCAAAATATGTATTTTCCAGCAGCTATATTCAATCCTGCATTTCTTGCACTTGACAAGCCACCGTTTTTCTTATGTAACACTTTAATCTTTTTGCTAAATTCTCCATATCTATCGCATAATTCAGGACATGAATCCGTTGAGCCGTCATCTACTAAAATTATCTCATAATCACTAAATTCTTGGTTCAAAATCGTGTTCATACATCTATCTATATATTTTTCCACATTATATATTGGCAAAATAATGCTGAAAAGCGGAGAATCGCTCATTTTTTCATTTTCCCTTCTATTATTTTAATATATTTTTTTACTTCGTTTTGATTTCCATACTCCTTTTTCTCTAGATACGCTACTATCTGTTGTTTTTTTACATTATCAGAGCATAAGGCAACTATTCCATTCACTATTCCATTCACATTAAGTTCAACTATTATTCCTTCATTGTTATTCTGTATTTGATCCTTTACCGTAGGATATGCTGTTGCGATAATAGGCTTTGCCAGAATTTTTGCTTCATCAATTACAACAGATTTTCCCTCATATCTTGACGGCTGTACAAAAATGTCACAGTTTTTTATGTATGGATATGGATTAGATTTTGTTCCTAAGAGTTCAACACAATCTTCCACATTTTCTTTTTTTATTTGATCATTAAGTTTATCTTTAAGTGGACCACTTCCAATAATAAACCATTTGAATTTCAACCCTTTTTTCTTTAGTTCGCTTGCAGCAGAAACTGCCATATCAAATCCCTTTTGTTCGGATAATCGTCCAACTGATAGTAAAATGTTTTTGAGTCCTTTGTACTCTTCCGGAATAAACTCATTTGCTCGTGCTTTGATTACTGCCGATGATGTGATGTTCTCTATACAATAAAATTTATCTTGAAACTGTGGAAATTCTTCCTTTAATATTGCGAGACATTCCTCTGAAATTGTCACAACCGCATCTACTTTCGGAAAGAGCTTCAAGTCGTATTTTTTTGGCATTCCGGAAGTTCTGTAATCATTATGTACCCAATGTATTCTCCTTTTGGCTTTTACTTTGTCAACAATATAATATGTTGATTCCCCTCCCAAGAATCCAACCGCAACATCATATTCCTTGTCCAAACCGTCTATAATGGGCTTGTAAAAGTATTCCCACATAAAGGCTTTCTGGTTTCCCATTCCCGATTTTACAATTCTAGCCAACATATTTCCTAAAACCTTTACAGGCATATAGATGCCCGCTTTTCTTACAGGTCCATATAATTTTTTCAAAATTGGAGGTTGCTCCAAGATGTTTACATAAGATGGAACTTGTGACAAAAACGTCCCCTGCTTTTTTAGCAATAGTAAATCTATCTCGTATTTATCTTCTGGAAGTTCAGTCAATAAATTAACCAAACTACGTTCTGCACCGCCATCTCGAAGTGTTGGCATAACAAAAAGTATCTTCTTCATTACTATTTTCCTTTCTTGCGCCATGCCTCGATAAAGTTATTTCGTTATGCGCACTTATTAATGGGCATCCTGTACTGTATCAATAGTTTTGCCCCCCACCCCACGACATACAAGCCCATCTATTTTCAACATATCTGCCTGGATTATTAAAATTCAACACTTTAGCATAATTTCCAGCTGCAGTCGCGTTTGATGGAATGTCCTTAGTAACAACACTTCCTGCACCTATTGTGGCATTATCTCCAATATTTACATCCTCAACTATACAAGTATTGGGTCCAATATAAACATTATCACCTATTACTGCAGCTCTTCCTTCATTTAAGCCAATTGTAACAAATTGTGAAAGGTTACAATTGTTTCCAATAACCGCCGAAGGATTAACAACAACAGGTCCGCCATGGCTTATATATAACCCACATCCAATTTTTGTTTCTCTCAAAATTTGAATTCGCTGTTTATCTCTAAACGTCCAAAGAATTCCACCCATGATTTTAAGAATTCCTTTTTCATTTACAAGCCTATAAGCTACTAAAAAACGGAATCCTGCATTTTTTCTATAGTACTTAATAAAGGATTTCCATGTTGTCTTTCCCTCATAGCGATATAAATCACTTTTTAAACACTCTAGCATCGTTTTCCTCTTACCTCCAATCTCCCCATGCTTAAAGAAGTTCTCCATTCAGCATTTTTCCATAATACGTTTTCTTTCCATCAACTATTTGGGGAAAATCAGCTTTCCATGTCAGCTTAAACAATGCCGTATTATCCTTCAACATTTCCCAAGCACTAGAATCAAACGTAGTTCCAAGAACCTTCAACAGTTCATCGCAGTTTTTATTATTAGGGATGATTTCATTAAATGCCTGATTCACATAATCATTTTGCTTTCTTGCAAGAACAATCAAATAATCTAAAAACAGATAATCAATCATATAATCATAATACTCCCAATAATCCAGAAGATATTCTCGTAAGATAGCAAAAACTTTTCTATATTCTGTAGTGCATCCAAACGAATAGTTTGCAAATTCACCACATGCCACAGAAACATGGCGATAGTCTGGTCGCTTAATCGACCAAACTGGCATATCGAAATACGGCTGAAGATCTCCTGTACAGAAAAAAGTCGAATCCAACCAAATTCCACCATATTGAGCTAAAAGCGAAATTCTCAATAAATCTGAAAGATGTGTTTTTGTTATAATTCCACGTTTATATTTTTCTTCTAACCAAGTTGGAAATGTAACAAATTCCTTGTAGTTTTCGTCTGTAATAATTACAATTTTATGGTTTCCAGCATGAATCCGAATAGACTCTACACATTTTTTTACGATATCTGGAGCATTCTTCATCCCTTGCCACCAGCATATCCAAACGCAATCCTTATAATTTTCATCCTGTTCTGGAATTTTAATATTGCAAATCCGTTCTTCGGTAACTTTTATGCAGGTTCGTTCAAAATACGCATTCATCGCCTCATGTTTTTTTATTAAGTGCTTTTTGATCCACGGATGCTCTATATGTCCATTATGAACCATAATTTGAATATCTACTTTACCACGGAATGTTGCAAATGCACCTCTAATACCCACTACATTTGCAACTTCCATTGTAGAACCTACTTCTTCTTTTATTCGATGCGATATTCTTTTCAGATTCATGTGTTTTGAAGCCATCCGTAATTCTCCTCTATTTTTTGATTATATTTTTCAATGCAACTCTTACTTTTCTAGGAATCGCATTATAAATACTGTGCACAACTATATGTTTTCTATACTTTTTATGGAAGCACTTTTCCACCCCGTCATACCCAGTCTTTTCGTAAAGCTCCATAATTATTTTTCGACGAGATGATTGAACAGATGGATGACTAAGCTGTCCATTTTTTCTTGCGATCTTATCATATGAACTTTCGCTTAACCAAATTCTGTCCGTTAATTTTTTGCACAGTTCTACACCTTTTTCAGTATTCGCAAGCATGCAGGAAATGCCTTTTCTTTCATCAAACGCATCCTGCTTCAATAACTCAGGATGTTCACGTTCGATTCCCCAAAAGTCTCCAATTGTCATATCTGCTACTCGTTCTTTATGCGCATATGGACACTCGTAGCAATTTTCTCTATAAATATCTCCATCCAAAAACAAAGTATTATAAGACGTCAATCTTGCTGGTATGTATATACTCTTTTCTTCACCTGATGGGCGTCTCAAATCCAATCTTGCATTCATTCCCCATCCGCGTTTTTTATCTCGGAAAGAATAGCCAATTGGAACTCCTCCACGCTTTTTTGCTTCTACACTAAGATAGTCATTAAAAAACTTTGCGTTTGGCACTCCATGACAAATCACATCAATAGTCCAAAGGTTGCCATAATCCTTTTTCAAATATCCATATAATCCGGCAATTTGGCAGGGTGTTCCTGAGAAAAGGACTTTTCTTCCTTCATTCAATTTTTGCCTTGCTTGTTTATATGTTTCTTCGACTGCACTTTGAACATATTTTGATCCTTGGATGCGTTTCAACTGCTCTATATTCTCAATTCCAATCAAATGCGGTATCGACTGTCCATTTTCAAAATCAAGTGACGCTCCAAAAACAACTCCGCCATTTTCCAGAAAATATGTCGCGACCGCCGCAAAAACACCTCCAGAAGCTGATTTCGCAAGCTGTTCCTGCTTTTTATTTACTGCGGCATAAGCTCGTACAGGTTCATGTGACGAATTTTCATTTTGATATGCACATACCTTTTTACATGCACCACATGAAACACATAAATCCGAATCAATCACCGGATAAATAAATCCTTGATTATCTGGTTTCATCGATATTGCTTCTTTAGGGCAGATAGAAGCACATGCACCACAACCACAGCATGTTTTTTTATTTTTAAATAGAACTATTCCCATATTCCCTATCCAATCTGTTTACGTCCCACATTAGCAATTCACTGTTTTTTAACCAATTGCCCTTTTGAGAAATTTTTTACTTTTGCTTCTTCTTTTGTCAAACTCGACCTCAATAGAATCATAATCTATCTTTTGATTAAGCGTTTCAATAATTTGAATTGCATTTCCCTCGCAGCGTCTATTTGCCAGCCCAAACTCTCCAAGAAGTGATGAAACCTTCCGGATTCTGCTGGGATTTGTCAAGTAGCAAGCGAACTGACGATGGTTAAGCATAGAGAATACTGCTCCATGAAATGTCCCGGTTACCACACACGCTGCATTCCGAAACATCCAGACCCACTGAAACGGTGTAAGATTGACCGTTATGTCCGTATACCGTTTATCGCATTCTCCTGCACCATAAACCGCCATACCGTTTTTGTGTGCATAATCAATAAGTTTCTGCTTTTCCACCTCTGACAGACCATCGCAGTAATAAAAAAGCATATATGGCTGAGTCACTACTGGCACTTCTTCATCTGGAATATGTACGAGGAATGTAGGATCTGTAACTCTTTCGATCTCCTCATTCCGAATTTTTTCAGCAAGTTCTTCTGTCAACTGATCTCTTGCCGACACAGCCTTAAACTTTAAAATTCCTGTCTTTACATACTCAGGTACGTCCGTTTCATGTGTTTGACCAACACTCGGTGCATACGCAACCAGTTTTTCTTTTTCCAAACCAACACCAAATTTTACTTTCGCGTTTCCCTTTGTCTCCTGATAGTTCCACACTTCGTCACTACCCACTACAATATAGTCCAAACCCAGTTTTTCAATATCTTTAGCATTGTAGCAGGTTGGCGTAAGCGCCATATATTTTTTCCTGGCTTTCGCAAATGTAATAGGCAATTTGATTTTTTGCAGCCAATCGGACAGTGTTTCTTTATTTTTATAAAAACGAAACCATCCTCCCGCATTAATCACAAAATGTTTCACATTCATACAATCTATAATTTGAACTTCGTCATTGGGATACATTTCCTGCAAAGCAGTCTGTAATGCATAGGCCTGTAAAAAAGCCCCAAAATTATTTATGTAATGATGCGTCAAAATTCCAATCTTCATGCCTGACACCGCTCCTTATACAATTGCAGGTATCGTTCCTGCAGCCGCTCTGCTTCCACTTCAATGTTATAGTGCTTTTCCGTAATCAAATCTGTTCTGTCAACTCTATTTGTCAGCAGGAGTGCCTTTCCTATTGTCCTCGCCCATTTATTTAATGGCTCATCCAATCCAATAAATTCAGCTCGTTCACTGAAGCCAATTTCTCTTGTTACATTTGCTGAGAAAACACAGGGCAAATCTGCTGCTTGAGCCTCTACACCTACAACAGGGAGTCCCTCCCAGATTGAGGGTAAAACAAAGCAATCAAATGCCTGATACCATTCATTTGCGTTTCCTACATTTCCCACAAATGTAATATTTTTTTCAAGATTCAATTTATCAGCTTTTTGTTTTACCGCTTCCATCAATTCTCCATCGCCAAGTAGAACCAGCTGTGCCTTTTCATCTAATTTATGCACTTCTGCAAATACGTCTAACAGGAACATGTGATTCTTCTGAGCCATAAATCTGCCTACATGTCCAATCACATGCTTGCCCTCTAATCCATTCTCTCTGCGTATTTTTTCTCGTGTTAAATCGTTAAAAACAAAATTTGAAATTTTGATTGCATTCGGAATTAAGACATAATCATTTTCACTAACTACCTTGTCTCCAAAATAGCATCTTGCAGCTTCAACACCACATGAATAATGCTCATTCATATTGGCGGGCAACATGGCTTTGCAAACAAGTTTAATCGGTAATTTCCAATCCTTTGTTATACTTGCCCCATGAGCATGAAAAATGCGCACAGGGATTTTGCTCACTTTGGCAGCATGAAGTGCATACACGCCAAGTGCCCCATTGTGCGCCTCAACAATTTTATATTCCGGATGCTCATGGAATAATTTACCCATAAACTTGAGGTATTCAGGATACTTCACAGGATTCAGTCCCGGTGTATGGTAAATTCTTCCACCCATAGATTTTATTTCATCATCGTAAGCGCCCGGCTTTTTCTTGTTACACAAGAAATCAAACTGAACTTTTGACTTATCCATATATCGATAATAGTTCATCAGCATCGTCTCAATACCAGCACGATCCATATTGCTGACAGAATGAAGAATTCTTATCATTGCCTTTTCTCCTTATAAATTTCATTTCACAATACGGGTTACGTACTGTCTTTCTGCTGATAAATATTTTCTCAGCAATTCAAGTGTCAACCGTTATATCTTATGCTCTATTTCACTACCTCTGTTCAGATGAAGCACTTCCAATGTGTTGTTCATAAACCAGAGTGCTCCATACAAACGCAGGTAGTGATACTGAAAGTTCTTATGATAAAATCATCTGCTGTTGCTGAACCTAGGTAGCGAGATAAAAATTGCTCTTACAGCTCCACCCATCTCTCGAAAAGTGCCGTAAATACGCTATTTTCCAAGCGTTTTCACTATGTACATCTCACCACCTGCGTTCGGTTAGAGGAGATTATTGATAATCAACATTCTCATATACTTTTTCCTTCACAAAATCTATTTCATATAGATTTGCAGTGTCTGTTTCACGGTATCATCCCAGTTATATTTTTGGCAAATAAAATCAGCCGCTTCTAATTTCATCTTTTTTACCTTTTCTGGATGATCACAAGCATCCTGCAATTTTTTTCTCAAATCATTCTTGTCCGATTTTTTGAAAAGAAACGCTTTATCCTCAACTACTTCTGCGCATTCCGGAATATCCGATGTCAGGCAGCAATTTCCATAACTCATAGCTTCCAACAAACTAAGCGGCATTCCTTCCAAATCAGATGGGAGTGTATATAAATAGGCATTGCTATACAATTCCTCCAATACTCCTCCCTGTACAAAACCAGTAAATATGATTCTTTTATCAGTTCCTGCAAGATTTTTCAATTCCTGTTCAAAATCAGCTGTATCACTAGCACCTCCTGCGATTACCAGTTTTTTATCTGTTTCAACTGCCTTAAATGCCTCAATCAGATAACGAATTCCTTTTTCAGGGACAAGACGTCCCAAAAAAAGAATATACGAATTCTTTTTCAAGCCAAATTTTTCGGTAATCAATTTCGGCTGACGTACAGCTGCACGTTCTATTCCATTCGGAATAAAACAGGTTTTACGTTCGTACGTTTTTTCAAAATAATCCTGCACACCTTTACTGAGAACGATGATTTCATCTGCATACTTTACCGCATTTCGTTCTCCTTGACGAATAAATTTAGAGCCAAATCCACTTTTCCACTTTTCACGTGACCAGTCAAGTCCATGAACTGTCACTATCACTTTTTTCCGAAACAATTTAGGGATCCAGCAAAAAAAGGCTGGTCCCTCTGCATGAATATGTACCACATTATAATGCCCTAAAGCAGCAAAAATCGCTGCAAAAAAAGATGAGGATACTGCTGCGAGTCCCTTTTTTTCAATTGTCGGAACCTTTTTAAGCCGAATCCCTTTATACTCTTTTGCTGCTTTTGTATCATACTCAGCGCCGCTTACATGGTGTCCGGCTCTGTTATAACAGGTAACCCTGTTCCCTTTATTAACCATCCTGGTACACAATTCTTCTACAACAATTTCAATACCTCCTTCTCTCGAAGGAATTCGCTTATGCCCAAACATTGCTATATCTAAATTACTTTTCATAAAGCGTTCCATACTCTCTTTACTCAGCCCCTCTATGCATCAACACAACCAGAACCGTCTGAAGCAGGATTTTAATATCCAGCCAGATAGACCAGTTGTCAATATATTCCAGATCCAACTTCACTACATCCTCAAAATTCTGAATCTCACTCCGTCCGCTGACCTGCCACATTCCCGTGATTCCTGGCTTTAAGCTTAAACGTCTCTTGTGATGTTCTTCATACTGCATAAATTCATCCAGCGTCGGCGGTCTTGTTCCCACCAGACTCATATCCCCCTTCAATACGTTAAAGAACTGTGGAAATTCGTCGATACTGGTTTTTCTTATAAATTTTCCTACTTTTGTAATTCTGGGGTCGTCCTTCATTTTAAACATAAGGCCGTCCATCTGATTCTGTGCCATAAGCTCTTTTTTACGTTCTTCCGCATCCATATACATGGAACGGAATTTGTAAATGGAAAAACGTCTTCCATTCCTTCCGATCCTGGTCTGTTTAAAAATAACGGGACCGGGAGATTCCAGATATATGGCAGGTACAACGAAAATGGATAAAATACAGGTGAAAATGATTCCCACCAGACCGCCTGCTATATCCATCAGGCGCTTTAAAAACAATTCTGCGGGTTCAAAAATTCTTGGACTGTATGTAAGCACACGGTAAGACCCGAAATTTTCGATCGCTTTCTCTTTTTCTGCCATTCCAAACGTATTAACCGTAACGTGGACAACAATTCCCAATGCCTCCAACCGGCGGATTAAGTCATTCAGTTTTTCACGTCGCATGGTGGGAAGGCTTAAAAGAGCCTCGTCTACCACCTGTTTTTTCAGATATTCCGTCAATCCGTCTGAATCAGACCAGAGATAGCTTCCGTTTTCATTTCTCCCTACCTGGTTCAACTCTATCTTTCCGTGAATGTGCATAACCGCAATGGCAGACACATCATAGTCGTATAGTCTTGCGTTAACTACCTGATTCATTACCTTCAATACATTTGTATCTGATGCGCAGATCAACAGACGCTTTCTGTTTTCCTGTTTTCCATAATACCGAAACAGCGCCGTCTTAATCGTGATCCGTCCCAGATACATGGTCAATATATTGAAAAGAAAAAATAATATGTAAAACTTGCGGGACGAATTGTCTCCAAGTTTAAATGCAAAAAGAATAAGTGTCAGCACCATAACCATATAAAAGTTATCCGTGATGACTACTCTCAGTTCATTCCATCGGTTTCGCTTCATTATAGGCTGGTCCGGCTGATAGAATAAAATAACCACAATGTAAATAAAAAGCATCAAAATACAGCCGTACCAGTTTCCCAGCTGGAAGTCCCCTGCATCCAGAGAAGCAAATCTGCCCAGCAGGGCAAGTATAAATGATACAACCACAGCAATGGCGTCTGCAAACATATAAAATGATTTGTTCCGGATCAGCATAATCAATTACTCCTCACTGTGGTTCTTTTTTAAAATTCCTGTCCCCATAGCTGTCACAAAACCAAAACAGGACGCCAGAAAGAGCAGTTCATATGCCAGTATGTCCCAGTGGATCCTGTCCTGAGCATACTGGACGTCCTGTAATGTAATACAGTTTCTGATCTGAAATACAGACCATACCATCAGTACAACCATCAAACATTCCATCATTTTTCTCATACTTGCAGATTTCATTAATATGTCCCCCTTTTCCTTTGTGTGTTTTCAAAACAGCGTTTTGTGACTGCGCCGGCCTCACGATCATGGAAACCGGCGCATATTATCCTTACACGCTCTGTCAGCGCTTATAGATAACCGAAAATGTTCCCGAGTTCGGGATGGTCACATGGATCATCTTCTTTGCCACATCCACAGATGTAGGCGTGATCAGCTCCCACTTGGAAGTCATGTTGTTGTAGAAGAGCACCTGTACGGTTCCCAGACCCTCTACCAGATTTGGGACATACACAGGCATATTGGTAGCTCCTGTTTTTTCCACTCTGGTTCCGGCCTGATAGGTCATAACTGCGGTGGTTCCTACCAGGGCATTGTAGCCGCTTAAGTCCAGACCGGTTCCGGCCTCTGCCAGACCGGTTCCGGTATTAATGGCATTAATGGTGGATACAACGGTTTCCGGAAGTCCGCTTACCGCGCTTTCGCTTCCCTGTACAAACTCGATGCCTGTATCTCCTACTACGGCCTGGCCGCCGCTCTGGCTGGCTGTTCCGCTTTCAGTGGGAACCGTAATCTGGGCTGCGGTCTGTCCTCCCGGCGTGGCGGCTGAGGAATTTCCTGTGCCTGATGCTGAGGAAGATCCGCCTGTTACCTGATCCACGCGCTCTCCGATGTCATAATCGCCGTCGCTGTCCTCATTGGGAATCACAACTCCGGTTCCCGGACTGTTTGCCGCAAATACGGCTGCATACTGTGAAACCGCAAGAGCTGCTGCCATTGCAATAACTACTGCCTTTTTCTTCATGATCGTTCACCTTTCCTTTCCTGATAAATTTGTTCTATTCTTCAACCCTGTAAAACAGGTCTAGAACCATTTGTGTTACTCCTTCCGGATCCGGATGGTATTCGTCATAGATCCTTGTCTCTGCTCCTTCTCCCGGAAGTGTGCGGATATCATCTCCCCCCAGCTGCTGGCTGCTTCCAATAAATGCCATCATCATATCCAGATACTGATCCTTGGAAAGATTTGTTACCATATAGGGAGCTGCTGTTTCCAGAAGCTTTAATGCAACTCCCTCTTCCCGTGAGGCCTTTTTCTTCACGGCCTCCGCATAACCGGCGATATATCCCTTCTGGCGCTCCAGACGGGCTACGGCGCTCTGACTTTTTCCTGTATCCCTGTAGCGCAGGAAAGCTTCGGCCTGATCGCCCATCAGGGTTACGGAGGTTCCGGGTTTAAAGGCCGGATCTCTTTTTTCCAGCTCCGGATCGTCAATGGTTACGGTTACGCCGTCTACCGCGTCATTAAGAGGTTTCAGCGCTCCCATGCTTACAGCCATGTATCCGTCGATCTGAAGGCCGTCCAGAAGCTCTGTCACCGCTTGGCACATAAACTGGCAGCTTTTTTCTCTTCCGTCCCCATAGGCATAGGCCAGTGTGAGATGCTGCGTATCATAGCCCAGGATATTTCCGCTCAGATCTGTAAGGGGAATGGGGGTCATGGTGTCTCTTGGTATGGCCAGAACCTGCACCCGGTCTCTGGCCGTGTCCTGGGCGACCAGAAAGATGCCGTCGGACTGTCCCCCCGCTCCCGCTGTTTTCGTCTCTGTCAGAGGTTCCCTCCGGTCGATCCCCATGCACAGAATGGCTTTTACATAGGTATTCCGGCGATAGGTTTTTCCTTTGTATTCGATGGTGTTTTGTACCTGTCCGTATCCGGCTTTCCCCTCTTTCTGTGATGTACCGGCCTGCTCTCTCCAGAGCTGTGCCTCGGCGGCAGCCAGCTTTTTTTCCTGATACAGATTCCAGGAAACAGCTGCAAACAGGATTGCCAGAATAACCGCTGCTGTAACCAGCCATTCTCTCTTTTTCTTATCTGCTTTCTTCAATGTTTTCTCTTTCTTTTGGGGAATCGTATCCGTAACGCTCGTACTTACCGTATTTTCCGTAATATTTCTTATAATATTTGCCGTAATACTTCTTATAATAGCCTGAGCCGTACTCTCCTCCCACCCGGTTTAAGACTGCCCCCAGGATCCGGCATCCGCTCTTTTCCAGCTGGGATTTTACCTTCTGGGCCATACGGTAGCTGATGCCCCCGCTTTCCACTACGATCACAGCTCCGTCACACTGATTTGCGATGATCGCGCCGTCAATAAGGTTTAACATGGGAGGGGTATCGATTATGATGTAATCATACAATTCCCTTGCATTTTCCAGCAGGACTTTGAACAGTTCATCCTCTAACAGCTCTGCCGGATTGGGAGAATAGGGGCCTGCCAGGATCATGTCCACATTTTCCATATTTGTGTGGTAAATAACTTCTCCAAGCTTTTTCTGGCCGCTGAGATACTGGGACAGGCCGTTGGGACGACCGCTGATCTCATGACGCTTCACCAGTACGGATTTGCGGATATCCGCGTCTACCAGAAGAACCCTTTTCCCGATACTTCCCAGAGAAGAAGCTACGGCTACTGTAGTAGCGCTTTTTCCTTCTCCCGATACGGTACTTGTAAAGAGAATGGTTTTTAAGCTGCTGCCGCAGAACTGGATATTGGTACGCAGTGTCTTAATGGCTTCTTCATAGTAATAATCATTTCGTTCCGTATTTTTTAATTCCAGTCTCATCTCCATTTTTTACACCGCTCCCTTCGTTTTCTTCTTTTTTCTTCCCTTTTCGTTTTCTGATTTGCCGGTTTCATCCACATCCGGAATAGAAGCCAGTACAGTAAGTCCCAGATATTTCTCCACGTCTTCTTCTGTCTTTATAGTGTCGTCCATGATCACTCCCAGACAGATAATTCCGCTGATCAGTACGGCTGCTGCCAGACCGCCCATAGCCGCATTCTTTTTCACATTTGGAGAACTTGGTTTTTCTGCCGGTACGCCTTCCTCGATGATCTTGGGCGGAACCATTTCCATAATATCGCCTATGTAATCGGAAGAAGTCTTTGCCACCTCTTCTGCCAGCGCCTGGGCGCGGATCGGATCTGTATCCGATATGGTAATAGTGAGCACACGGGTATCTGTCGGATTTCCAATGCTGATCATACGCTCTAGTTCATCCACCCTCATGTCTAACTGCTGTTTTTCAATCACCTGCTCCAATACCGGACGGCTGGTTACCAGCACGCTGTAGTCCTTGGTAAGCTGGCTGCCGATCTGCAGGTCTGCCAGTGAGGTAAGAGTTGTTTCCTTTGAAAGTACATAGACCATTGCGGTGGATTTATAAATGGGCGTCAGCAGGATCTTGCTGTACAGCCCCGCTCCGAAAGCTCCTACGATCAGCCCCAGGATGATCAGCCACAGCTTCTTTTTTAAAGCATAGGCCAGTTCCAGCAGATCGATCTGTATCTCGTCATTGTCATCAAACTTCTTTTCCATGGTATAACATTTCCTTTTCTTTTCATAATAGTTTTGCTACAGTACCTTGTTTTCCAGAATATATCTCTGATTTTTCCCAAATATGGTGGCCGCATCTGGACAGCTGCGCTTTTTTGACAGTTTTTTAAATGCCTCTTCCAGCCTGGGCGGCCTTGTATCCGGCCGGTGCATATCGCTGGCGGCAAAGTGGATCCTCCCCTTCTGGATTTCTTTCAGGCACCAGGCTGCCGTCCGGTCAAACAGACCGCCTGTCAGGCTTTCTGCATTGACCTGCAGACAGGCTCCGCTCTGAACCAGCTCCTCGGTCCTGCCTGTTTCACGAAGGCAAAGATACCGCTCTGCGTGAGCCAATACGGGAATAAATCCGTACTGGACCAGTTCCCGGACTGCCCGTCTTATGGTCTGAAATCCATCTCCCGGTTTGAATTCCACCAGAGCATACCGGCTTTCTGCCAGTGTGAGCGCTCTGCCCTGTTCCAGATACAGCGGCAGTTCTTCAAAATACCGCAGTTCCTGTCCCAGGCTTATTTCAAGTTCCAGCCCTTTTCTGTGAGCCAGCTCCCGGACGCCTGCTTTTAATTGTCTTAACTGCTCCATATCCGTCTTTCTGGAAAAATGGGGGGTTGCGATAATATGGCGGACTCCCTGCGCCCAGGCTGCCTCCAGCAGACGGCCGGTTTCCTCCCAGTTTCTGGCTCCGTCGTCAATTCCCGGCAGAATATGAGCGTGGATATCGATCATTTCCAGCTGATCCGTCATTTTCTCTTTCCGCCTTTTTTCCCCTGACTGAGAATCGTCTCATGAACCTGATCGGAAAGTCCGTTCATAGGCGTTTCACAGTACTGGCAGTAAAGGTTGTTTAAATAAGGCACTACCTCCTGCCCCCACTCGTAACCGGACATATAGTTTCCCAGAAACAAGGGGACATAGTCGGGATTCCCTTCCACAAATTCGTATACGTCACAGATAAAGCTGCTGGCGTCCACCGCAAAACTTCCTCTCTTTTTGATCAGCATGCCGCCAATCCCGTTATTCTCCAGTATTTTCTTCAGCCGGTAATAAATCACCCGAAGATTATTTTTGGCGGTCTGTTCCGGTGACTGTTCATACAGCAGCCAGGCCATCTGTGATAAGGATACGCTGCTCCCTCTCTTATCCACCAGAACCGCCAGCATTTCCTTTGCCTTTTCACTGGAAAAATGGACTTGTTTCCCGTCTACAAATACATCGAACCCGCCAAAGGTTTTTATAAATATGTTTTGCCCTTCCCTCTGACTCATTAAATATCTCTCCCGCTTTTAATCGTATTCTTAATAAAAACTTAATTTTTATTAACTATCCTTTAATAAGATACACCATGAACCTTATCAGTACCGTTACAGTTTTGCATTGTTATGCATGTTTCCTGTATTTTCGTAACATTTTCAAAGTGTTTTTATTTTAGTACCGTTTTTTTTACATAATTTCCAAAAAAAGGACTGCAGGTATTCTGCCCTGCAGTCCTTTTTCCCCCATTACTTTATTATTCGTTCTGTGCTTCCCTTATTTTCCGGGTTTTAATTTCCTCAAACTTCTGGAGCAGATATGACAATGTAACCTCTGCCCAGCTGTACTCCGGCATATATTCGCCCATAAAGTAACGGTCTTCATTCTCCTCCAGCAGTCGCACCGGATCCGCCGGCGGTTCAGCGCATAAAATCCGCGGCCTTTCCTCACGATATCTCCCAGCCCATAGCTGACGAGCGTTTTCTTGAGCCTGGACCACGCCACATGAACTGCCTGTCTGGCCGTTTCATCATCTTCCCCGTCCGAAAGAATCTGGGCCATCTCATGCAGGCTGATTTCCCTGCCACCCTGGTCTACCAGAACTGCCAGCAGTTCTTTTGCTTTGGCATTTGAAAAATCAATCTCTTTCCCCCTATAATACAGGTCAAATCCCCCAAATGTTTTAATGTAAACCTTTTCTGCGTCCACTAAACTTATTTTACGGTACATTTATATACCACCCCCCCCCCCTCCCCGGTATTTCCGGAAGCAAGAACATATTTTTATACTAACACAGAAAGAGGTGTTTTTCCAGTAAAAAGATAGTTAAATTACTAATTTTTGAACTGTCACAAATTTTGCGACAGTTGCAGGGGTACTTTACAATTCTTCATTCAAAGCGTTATTTATATGCTTACCAATCGTTTTTATATCTCTACCAAATAATTCAGCCATTTGATTTCTATTTAACCAAACTGTTTCTTGTTCTACTGCAACAGGAAGCGTTATCATTTTATCACATTTTCCCACCATAGTCTTGTGTTTTATAATGAGTTTTTATTGAGAATACAAAAAGGATGCCAGTCAATATGCTTCCCTGATCTGACATCCTTTAATGCTTTATTTATATTCTTCAGGCCTCTTTTCCCTTCAGATATTCATCAATACCCTTCGCGCCTGCCTTACCTGCCTCCATAGCCAGGATCACGGTAGCTGCGCCTGTTACGGCATCGCCGCCGGCGTATACGCCTTCCTTGGTGGTCTTTCCATTGCTTTCATCTGCAATGATGCATTTCCACTTATTGGTCTGCAGTCCTTCGGTTGTAGAAGAAATCAGCGGGTTTGGTGAAGTTCCCAGAGACATGATCACCGTATCTACCTCGATGGTGTAGTCGGAGCCTTCTACCTCTACCGGTCTGCGGCGTCCGGATGCATCCGGCTCGCCAAGCTCCATCTTACGGACTACCATGCCGGTTACCCAGTCATTTTCGTCGGTCAGGATCTCTACCGGATTGGTAAGAAGGTCAAACTGTACGCCCTCTTCCTTTGCGTGGTGAACCTCCTCCACACGGGCCGGAAGTTCTGCCTCGCTTCTTCTGTATACAACATGTACCTCTGCGCCCAGACGAAGTGCGGTTCTGGCAGCGTCCATGGCTACGTTTCCGCCGCCTACTACGGCTACCTTTTTGCCCAGGAAGATCGGTGTGTCATAATCGTCTCTGAATGCCTTCATCAGGTTGCTTCTGGTCAGGTATTCATTTGCGGAGAATACGCCGTTGGCATTTTCACCGGGGATTCCCATGAACTTGGGAAGTCCTGCGCCGGAGCCGATAAATACGGCCTTAAAGCCCTCTTCGTCCATCAGCTCGTCAATGGTTACGGACTTTCCGATGATCACGTCTGTCTCGATCTTAACGCCCAGCTTCTTTACATTTTCAATCTCAGGACGAACGACTCTGGTCTTTGGCAGACGGAATTCCGGGATACCGTAGGTTAATACGCCGCCCGGCTCATGAAGTGCCTCAAAAATCGTTACCTCATAACCCATCTTTGCCAGATCGCCCGCACATGTCAGACCGGAAGGGCCGGAACCGATGACAGCTACCTTGATACCGTTGGTCTTTTCAGGCTTTGCGGGAACGACGCCGTTTTCTCTGGACCAGTCCGCTACAAAACGCTCCAGCTTTCCGATAGAAACCGGCTCGCCCTTGATGCCGCGGATACATTTTCCCTCGCACTGGCTCTCCTGAGGACATACACGGCCGCAGACAGCGGGAAGGGCGCTGGACTCAGCAATGGTAGCGGCTGCATCCGCAAATTTGCCCTCTTTTACCTCTGAAATAAATTTTGGGATATTGATGGATACGGGACAGCCCTTTACGCACTGTGTGTTCTTGCAGTTTAAGCAGCGGGACGCCTCCTCCTGTGCTTCTTCCTGTGTATAGCCAAGGCAGACCTCTTCAAAGTTAGCTGCTCTTACTTTTGGCTCCTGTTCTCTGATGGGTACTCTCTTTAAAACGTCCATTATTCGTCACCTCCGCAGTTTCCGCAGCCGCCGTGATGGGTGGCTCCTTCCTGAGCCTTAAGGATGGCTCTGCCTTCCTCTGTCTTGTACATCTGCTGGCGCTTCATGGCCTGGTCGAAATCTACCAGATGGCCGTCAAACTCCGGTCCGTCTACACAGGCAAATTTCACCTCTCCGCCAACGGTTACACGGCAGGCGCCGCACATGCCGGTTCCGTCTACCATGATTGGATTTAAACTTACAATGGTCGGAATTCCCAGCTCCTTTGTAAGCTTGCATACGAATTTCATCATGATCATGGGGCCGATGGCTACGCAGACGTCATACTTCTTGCCCTGATTCTCCACCAGATCCTTGATCACGTCTGTTACCATGCCCTTGCGCTCATAGGAGCCGTCGTCTGTGGTCACATAGAGATTTCCGGCTACTGCCTTTAATTCATCCTCCAGGATCAGCAGATCCTTTGTCTTGGAGCCCTCGATCACATCCGCCTCAATGCCGTGCTCATGCATCCATTTTACCTGAGGGTATACGGGAGCAGAGCCTACGCCTCCTGCCACAAAGAGATACTTTCTCTTCTTTACTTCTTCGATGTCTTCCTTTACAAACTCAGATGGCTGTCCTAAGGGGCCTACGAAATCCTGGAAATAATCTCCGGCTTTTAATTCCGCCATGCGCTGGGTAGATGCGCCTACGGTCTGGAATACGATGGTCACCAGTCCCTTTTCTCTGTCAAAGTCGCAGATGGTCAGAGGAATACGCTCTCCCACCTCGTCAATCTTTACGATAACAAATTCTCCCGGCTGGCAGGCTCTGGCTACTCTGGGCGCCTCTACGTCCATGAGATAGATCTTGTCCGCCAGACATTCTGCCTTAACGATCTTGTACATGATTTTCCTCCTCTTTTTCACTCATACCCCAAAACCGCAGATGCGCTTCTAATGGCATGTGTATTTATAAGACTCAGCTCCTCGGTTCTATTCGATCCGGATGCTGTAGCTCTTCTCCCAGGTTCCCCAGGCTTCCAGCTTCTGGATGCCCGGCCGGTCTTTTAATTCTCCCTTGTATCCGTCGGGAGCGCACAGGCCGTACCATGGCTCCAGGCATACAAATGGATGGGTTGCCTCGATGGTCCATACGCCCAGGTATGGAAAATCGCCGCATTCTATGGTCACATAGGGCGTTTCGTCAACCAGAAGGCCCACGCTTGAAATCTGCGCCCCGTCAAACATATAGGTAAGGACCTGGTCAAAGAATCCCTTTGTCACCGGAACCTGACCGTCCTTAAGCTTTAAGCTGCCGGTCTTTTCCTCCACCTGATATCCCTGGTCATTGGGTGCCAGATAGTGAAGCTCCTCCTGATGATTTCCCGCTTCTTTTCCTTCTTTATTAAATACCAGCGTATAATCGTAAATGGTCTTTCCCTCAGGTACCTGAAAGGCCGGATGGCCGCCGATCATAAAAAGGAGCTCCCCGGAATCGGGATTTTTTACTCTCCACATCACTTCAATGGTCCGCCCCGTAAGCCGATGCCCTATCTCCAGCTCAAAATGGAAGGGGTAAACCCCATAGGTATCCGGCGTATCCTTTAACCGGAACCAGCATTCATCCATATCGCAGAGCAGGGGTTCAAATTCCATATCTCTGGCAAATCCGTGGGGCGTAATACCATGCTCTTTCCCCTCATGGGTATATTTTCCATCAAAGCTCTTTCCTACAAACGGGAAAAGTACAGGCGCATGGCGATTCCAGACTGCCGGATCTGCTCCCCAGAGAAGCTCTCTGCCGGCCTTTTTGTCATAAATCCTTGTAAGCTCTGCCCCGTGACGATCCACGGTGATCAGCAGTTCCTCATTTTCAAGTGTAAATACGGTTCCATCATTCTTCATAAGTCATCCCCCCTTTCTGATGTCTGCATCATTGAATCTGTTGTGAAAATGTATTGCTGCACAGACTTCATATTATCATTTTCCAATGAATGTTACAACTGTTTTTAAGGATTTTGTCACATCCCGGTTCTCACATAGCGGCAAAAGGTATAGCAGAGGTCAAAATAAGTCTGTTCTTCCCCCTCCTCTGCCAGTTTCCAGTCCGGAGCCTGATCCAGATCCACAGGGAAACGCAGATCTGCGTCATAAACATAATCAATGGCAGTGAGATGAATGGTATCGCAGTAAGGCAGGAACTGCCGGTAAATGCTTTCTCCGCCCAGGATATAAATATCCTTTGGATCAAACTCCTCTAAATATGCAAGGGTCTCTTCCATACTGCGGCAGACCACAGCGCCTCTGGCCTTGAAGGACGGATCTGCGGAAAGAACCACATTGGTACGCCCTCCCAGGGGCTGGCCTCCGGGCAGTGTTTCCAGAGTTTTCCTTCCCATCACAACCACCTTCCCGGCGGTTTCCTTTAATAAAAGCTGGCGCTCCGCCGGAATATTTACCAGTGGGCGGCCATTTTTCCCGATCGACCAGTGTTTATCCGCTGATACAATAAGGTTCATCTGCTAAATCCCCCCTTTCCCGTCCGATACCGGTTGCTGCTCATACAGGCGGAATTCGTAGCGGATCCCATTGTCCTCTCCCGTTCCCAGCACTTTTGTCTGCTTCCATCCCGGTTCCCGATCCAGATCCGGAAATACCGTATCCGCAGGAAAGGTATGGAAAATGTGGGTAATATAAGCTTTTTTACAATAAGGAAGAAATGCTCTGTAGACCGTTCCGCCTCCAATGATAAAAACATCCTCGCTGTCATACTGCTTTAAAAGCTCCAGCGCTTCCTCCACGCTGCCGCACAGAGTTACACCCTCAGGAGCATAGTCCGTATTTCGGGTGAGCACAATATTAACCCTGTTTTTTAAGGGCTTTTTGCCCGGAAAGCTCTCCAGGGTCTTACGCCCCATGACTACCACCTTTTCCTTCGTGGTTTCCCTGAAAAATTTCATATCCCCCGGAAGATGAGCTAAAAGCCCCCCATCCTTTCCAATGGCCCAGTTTTCATCTGCTGCTGCTATCAAATTCATGCACATATCTCCAATCTGCCGTAATGTATCCATTCTATCACATTTGCCTAAAAAATACATAACAAAAATCTCCCAGAATCATCATCCTGAGAGATTTTATTATGTATTTTTCGATATGCCTGGCTTCTGGAGTCTGGTGTCCAGAGCGACTTTGAAGGCCATTAGAAAATTTCAGCCCCTTAGTTTTTCTTATGGCCGGAAACCGGAGCTCTGGACACCAGACTCCAGACCTCGATGCTATTTCAAAGCACTCCCTTTGCCCTCTTTTCCTCATAATCCTTCAGAGAAGCCAGCGCTTCTCCTGCCATCGGATACAGAGCGATCAGATTGAAGATCGTCATCAGGCCAACGCCTACATCACCCAAATCCCATACGATGGTGTAGGCGGCCAGTCCGCCGATAAAGAGCATCACCAGCGCCAGAACCTTATAGGCGGTCTGGGCGGCCCAGCTGTCTCCGAACAGATAGGAAACATTGCTGCGGGCATAGTACAGGATTCCAAGGAAGGTGGAAAAACTGAACAGCCACAGGATCACTGCAATAAAGATCACACCGAACTTGCCAAGATGATATCCCATGGCAGCCTGTAAAAGATCCATTCCTGCCAGAGAGCCGGTAATCTCATCCGGAGCCAAGAGCATTAAGAATGCGGTACAGCTGCAGATTACAATGGTATCAATAAATACGCCCAAAGCCTGAACCAGTCCCACCTTGGCAGGATGATCGGTCTTTGCGGTAGCTGCGGCGCAGGGAGCGGAGCCGGAACCGGCCTCATTGGAAAAGAGGCCGCGCTTTACACCATTCATGATCACTGCGCCGATTCCGCCGGCTACTGCCTGACGCAGTCCAAAGGCCTCTGAAAAGATACGCTCCAGCACAGCCGGAATCTGGCCGATGTTTAACAGAATCACTCCCACTGTGATCAGCAGATACAGACCGGCCATTACAGGCACAATGGCATCCAGGGCTTTTACCGTGGCATTTTTACGAAGAACGATCACAGCGCCCAGGATCACCAGTACAATGGTGCTGTAAAGAGGCGGAATATTAAATGCATTTTCAAAGGAGGAGGCCACTGAATTGCTGATTACCTGGCTGATGCCGCACCAGCAGATCAGGCCTGATATTGCAAAGAGCACAGAAAGAGGGAACCAGCGGGTCTGCTTCTTATTTTTCTGGAAAAATTTATGCATATAGTAGGCAGGACCTCCCCGGTATCCGCCGTAAAGAGGATCCTCTTCCTTATAAAGCTGAGCCAGCGTAGCCTCAATAAAGGCGGTAGTGGAACCCAGAAGGGCTGTGACCCACATCCAGAATACGGCTCCGGCTCCGCCTGCGGAAATCGCAGCCACAACGCCTACCAGATTTCCCATTCCTACACGGGTGGCAGTGGAAACTACCAGCGTCTGACAGGCAGAAAGCGCGGTTGTTTCTCCATCCTTCCGCTCCAGAGTAACCCTCAGCATATCCTTAAATAAACGCAGGGAAAGGAAACGGGTCCGCAGAGTAAAATAAATACCTGTAGGGATCAGCAAAAGCACCAAAAGAGAAAAGCTTATGCCTGCGCCCCCAGGCAGAGGCAGGGTGATCAGATCTCCCCACAGAAACTGATACACCGTTTGAATTAACGTAACCATAGTTTTAGACACTCCTTCTATATAGAACATAGATTTTTTCTGTGTTCCAGTATATAATAGTTATTATCATTTGTAAAATTGATAGTTTAAATCTTAACTATCTATATTTTCGATTGTTAGCAGGATAAAGCACAGGAGCGAAAGAAATGAACATAGATACGAAAAATATGGAAACCTTTATTCAGGTAGCGGAACTGTGCAGCTTTACAAAAGCTGCCAAAAAGCTGGGCTACTCCCAGTCTACCGTGTCATTCCAGATCCGCCAGCTGGAAGAAATGCTGAATGTGCGGCTTTTGGAGCGGATCAATCATACGGTCGCACTGACAGAGGCCGGCCGGAAGGTGCTCAATTATGCCCATCGTCTGGAACAGCTGACAGTGGACATGGAAAAAGAATTAAGGCCGCAGCCCTCTGTAAGCGGCCATGTGCGCATGGCTCTGGCAGATTCCCTTGCCTGCTGGATCCTGCGGGAGCACTATGAAAATTTCCGTGCTGCCTATCCGGGAATTACTCTGAAAATGGCAACTGCAAGCACGGAGGAGCTGTTCCGGATGCTGAATCAAAATGAAACAGACCTGGTCTATACGCTGGATCATCATGTTTACAACAGCGACTATATCATCGGTGCGGAAGAACGGATCCAGGCCCATTTCGTGGCAGCTCCCGGCTTTCTTCCCTTTTCCTCTCTGACTGTACCGGTCCGAGAACTGATCACCTTTCCATTTCTCCTGACAGAAAAGGGGATGAGCTACCGCCGTCTGATGGACGAGCATCTGGCCCGGTTCTCCCTGGAGGTACGCCCGGTTCTGGAATTTGGCAGTGCAGATCTTTTATGTACCCTTGTGACTCAGGGCGCCGGAGTGTCATTTTTGCCTGATTATGTAACAGAAGCCGCCCTAAAAAGCGGGCGGCTGGTACGGCTTTCTGTGCCGGAATTTAAGCCGGAGCTTTGGAGGCAGCTTCTCTACCACAAAGACAAATGGGTATCTCCGGCCATGCAGACGGTGATCGAATATTTTTCCGGCCTTTCCCCGGCACATACGGATGCTTCCGATCATATGCTGTTGTAAATGGCACTTTCAGGAGATTTTTATGAATCAATCTGAATCCTCCACCCCCGGCGACCGCTTCGCCCAGATCCTGCAGTTTCAGACACCTGCGGCTCTGGCCTGGATCCGCGGAAACACGCCCTATGCTCCCGGCTTAAGCGGTATGGTGCGTTTTTATGATACGCCTTACGGCGGTGTTTTGATCGAAGGGGAATTTTTCCGGCTCCCCAATAAGGGAATTTCCAGCTCCACCGACTTCTACGCCCTGCATATCCATGAAAATGGAGACTGCTCCGCGGGATTCACACGAACAGGCGGCCACTATAATCCCACAGGCACATCACACCCCTGGCATTCCGGCGATCTTCTGCCTGTTATGGGAAACAGCGGGTATGGATGGCTTTCTTTCTATGACAAGCGTTTTACAGTAAAGGAAATCATGGGACGGTCTGTGGTCCTCCACAGCGGACTGGATGACTTTACCAGCCAGCCGTCCGGGAATCCTGGGGTTGTGATTGGGTGCGGGGTGATTAGGGAGAGGTAGGATACAGCTTTTTACCACTCTCCCTTGCTTATCTGCTACACTGACATATATAAATATGAAAAACACCGTATCCATCTTTTTCATCTGCTGTGAGATCTTTCATGGATACGGTGTTCAGTTTTTAATGTCTACTCCTTTTACTCTGCTTTTTCAGCAAGCTCTACTGCTGCCTTTCCATCCATGCGTCCATATACCCGCATATCAATCAACGCGCAGCGTTTTCCATGCTTTCTGCAAATTTCCTTAATATCGTCCAATTTAAAACGAACCTGAGGCCCTACCAGGATCACATCATAATCATCTACAATTTCCTCAAGCGCTGCAAACGGACCTGCATCAATTACATAATCTGCCGGAGCACTTTTCTTCATATTATTTACCAGCAAACTGGTGGACATGCCCGCTGAACAAACTAAATGTATTCTCATAATCATTCTCCTTCTTCACATAAACATTGTTTATTCTGCTTTTATCTTAGCTTTTAATACTGCAATTTCTTCTTTTAAACTATGTATTTCTTTATAAACCTCTACCAAATGTTCTGAAAGATCCTGTGCCGTCATAGCCATACTGAGATGATCCTGAGAATGAACCAGAATAATATTTACTGGAACTATATTGCCTGATGCCTCCTGTGTAATCATCTCTGTTTGAAACTCATGTGCCTCCAGCAAAAGGGAGGATGCTTCCTTCATATCAGCTTCCGCCTGTTCAAATTCACCATTTTGAGCTGCTTTAATCGCTGATATGGAATATCCCTTGGAATCTCCTGCAGCAGCAATAATCTGAAAAGATGGGCCATAATCTGCTTCTGTCATGTTATCATTTCTCCTTTTTTCATTCAGCCTTTATTATCCGAATGGTATCATAACTGCATACACTGCAATTACTGCTATCACCGAAGTCCATATAAGCTTCTCTTTCTGTGTAAACTCTGTTTTGGGACGCCAAATACAAAACAGTGCCACAGGAACCAGCGGCAAAATCAACACACATAAATATGTCAGAATCTTATAAACAGTGAAGGGACGAATCTCATTTGGATCTGTTTTATTTAACTTTTCCCTTAATTCCTTTATATGTTTTTGTGTTTCCGTCATTGGAACTGCCGATTTTGCTTTCTGCTTTATCCTGTTTGACATAACTGACACCTCATTTGAATTCTTTCTTATTTTCATACATAAAGTATCTGTTTGCAATGGTTTTTTGATAAAAGTATGCTGATTTCTTCAAATGACGGTCTCTGTTATGTTCCAGATCTATTTCAACCAGACCATATCGATTTTTAAATGCATTCATGGGGGATACATTATCTGTAAAAGCCCACAACATATATCCCAAAATATTAGATCCGTCTTTTGCTGCCTGTACTGCCCAATATAAGTGCTGTTTAATAAAATCAATTCTGTAGTCGTCCTGAATTATACCGGATTCATCCCTGAACTTCTGCTCATCCTGCACACCCATTCCGCTTTCAGCTACAAACCATTCCGTATTTCCATACTCATTTTTCATTCTCATGCCAAAATCATAGATAATCTTAGGCCAGATTTCCCAACCTCTAAATGGATTCATCTTTTTTCCCGGCATATCAAAGTCTTCATAATAAAAATCCGGATGAAAAGGGGCCCCTTCTTTTACTGCACATGTTCTTTCCTTTACCCTATTTGGATGATACAGATTAATTCCAACCCAATCAAGGGTATTTTCCTTTATAAGTGCCAATTCCTCCGCTGTATGCTCTACTTCAATCCCATGCTTCTTCAACAGTTCAAAAAATCCCTCCTGATACTCCCCCTTTAAAGCCGGATCTAAAAATACCCTGTTGTAAAACAAATCGTACATATCAGCTGCATCGCAATCCCCTTTGGAATCACTTCTTGGATAAACAGTCTCAACATTGATTATACTTCCAAATTTACATTCCGGCCTTTTATAACCACTTTTTTTATAGGCATCCATAACCGCTGCCGTAGCCAATGCTTTATAATAATTCCATTGCATCCACATGGCAGAATCCTGATGATGAGGCCACCTTACTGCATCCAGATAGCTTCTGGTCTGAATAACAATCGGCTCATTAAAAGCAAACCAGTATTTTACCCGATCTCCAAAACGCTCAAATGCTTTTAGGGCATATTTTACAAATAAATCAACCACATGTCTGGAACTCCATCCATTATACTTATCCAAAAGATAGGTGGGAAGTTCATAATGCTCCAAACACACCATTGGCTCAACCCCATTCTCAATACAGGTATCCAGCATATCTGAAAAATAGGCCGCATACTCTTCATCCACTACTGCATTCTCATAATCTGTCAGGAAACGGGCCCAGTTAATGGATGTACGGTAACTCTGGATTCCTATTTCTTTCATATAAGCAATATCTTCTTTATAACGCTCAATAAAATTTGTGGCCACTGCTGGTCCATAGCCATCATACCAGATATGTGGCTCATTTTTATACCAGGAATCCATCTGACTGTCCTGGCCTTCTTTTTTTCCCATCCATCCTTCTGTCTGCCAGGCACTGGCTGCTGCACCCAGAAAAAAACTTTTAGGCAATTGAATTTTTTCTATCATAATATACTCTCCTCCCTTTTTCGGTCCTACTGCTGTGTATCCTGAGCCTTATTTGCCAGAAGAACAAACGGAGCGTAAATAAGAACTGCCATAACAATACAGATAATCTGTGTAACAATCGCACCAATACTTCCTCCGGTAGATAACCATGCACTTAAAATCGGTGGGGTTGTCCATGGCATTGCATAAACACATACACCTGCAAAACCAATTTTTGTCATAAAATAAGCAAATGTACCTGTCACCAACGGAGTAAGAATAAATGGAACTACAAGCAATGGGTTTAATACAATAGGAAGACCGAAAATCATAGGTTCATTAATTTCAAATATTGCAGGTGCTGTTTCCAACTTTGCAATTGCACGGTAATCCTCTCTCTTTGACAGTAACAGAATGGCAATTACAAGTCCCAACGTACAGCCTGAACCTCCCAGCGACATATATGTATCCCAGAAGGACATATTAATAATATTCAATTTGGATATATCCTGGATACCCTGAGCTACCATATCCGTATTTGCCAAAATAGCTGCATTTAAAAGCGGATCTCGAACTGGTTTAATAATCTGATTGCCATGAATACCAATACTCCAGAATGCCTGTGATACAAACATCAAAATCAACAGCCCCGGAAGTCCCTGCATAACCTTCTCTAATGGGGTCTGAAGGAATGTGTAAATGATGGAGTAAAGACTCATTCCGATGAACTTTGTAGTAACAAAATTAAACAAAGCACAGATCAGAATGGTAACCATGGACGGAAACAGTACATTAAATGAATTAGAAACATTACCTGGAACCGAATCCGGCATATTAATCTTCATTACTTCACTTGTAACCAGTTTTGTATATATTTCAACTGAAACAAGTGCAATGACAATTCCCAGAAACAGTCCCCTGGATGCTGTATAATCCTTACCGATTACATTTGCTACCTGAATAACTGCACCCTCGTTTGTAATTTCTACAAAACTGGGCAGACAGCTTACAAATGAGCAGAGTGCAATAATTCCTGGCATAAATCCCTGCATCTTATTTAATTTACCCAACTCCAAACCAATCAGAACCACTGCTGCCACTGTAAAGAAATTAAGAGTTGCATAATTGGCTGCGTTGAACCAGTCTGTAAACATTGACAGCCACTGCATTCCCGGAAGCTTCCCCAGACTAATACCATTTCCCTCTGTAGCACATACTACATTGGTAATCAATGTACAGAAGGAACCTGTGATAATAACTGGTATCAAAGCTGTAAATGCATTTTTAATTGCACACATATGTTTTTGTGTCGCAATCTTATTCGCTGTAACTAACAATTTTTCAGTAAGTTCATCTGAAAACTTCATGTTTTCTCCCCCTCTTTTGACTATTTTTACTCATGAGCTTGTTTTTAATATATACCTTTACCTTTTATATGTCAAGCTTTTTATTATTAAAAGACATATCTTTTTATTTTATAAAATATGTATATTGTTTTCTTGTCGTATAAGCAACCAAAAAAGGCATATGCGGCTCATATAAGCCACATATGCCCCTAAAGCTTTTTTATAAAAAATATAATAATCTATCGAATACTAATTGTCTTATAACTAAAATCATCTCCTATGTGATGTTGTTCTGAATACTCAAACGGTACTCCGTTATCCAGATACCCTGTTTGGATAATAGAAAGAACCGGGTCTGTGTCTTTGAGTCCCAACCATTTTTTATCAAAATCATCCGGTCTTTGCGCCCGTATAATACGATGAGCACTCTGTATACGAAGTCCCAAATTGTTCTCTATGTAACTATAAATTGAGTGATATAAAATATCCCTCTTTAATCCGGGTATCAGATCAATCGGCATATACACAAAATCAAGTACTCTCCAATCTTTATCATCATACCTGTAACGAATCAAATGATATACAAAGGCATCCTCCTCTATATTCAGCTTATCGGCTATAAACTTTCCTGCATTTATCACCTCAAACAAAACAATATCGGATTGGATCGTTGATTTATCCTTATTAATATAAAGCCCATTTAACTGAGTTGAAATCTGTCCTTTATGATCTTCCAATCCTTTTACAAATGTGCCTGACCCCCTTTTTTTAATGACCAGACCTTCCATTACCAACTGATCAATTGCCTTTTTAACTGTAATTCGGCTTACCTTATATGTTTCACACATTTCGGGTTCTGTAGGAAGCTTCGTACTAACTGCATATGTTCCATTTTGTATTTTCTTTCGAATATCTCCTGTTATTACTTCATATTTCGTCATAAGCAATCCCCTCATATCATACTAAAAGATATATCTATAATCTTTTTATTAAATATATGATTATGTTTTTTAGAATTATACATCATATCTTATTTACAAACAAGTAATTTATAGTCTTATTACCTCACTTCTGCTGAAATGCACTCTCATAACAGGCCACCTGTACCCATTCCTTCTATTTTTCTTACAAATAAAAACCTGCCGACAAATGCCTTTACCTATGCATTTCCCAACAGGTCCTTA
>QFCF01000791.1_pt1 | contig 35372 bp, 25 predicted proteins | sample 5346961 | NCBI WGS metagenome assembly QFCF01 (sample SAMN09062253, study PRJNA434731) | Human gut metagenome, whole genome shotgun sequencing project. | reverse complement strand
AAGCATTCATGCGGCTTATACGCTGTTTTTCATTCGGAAAGGTGTCAAACTCCCGGTTATTTTTTGAGAAAATGGAAATTTATTTAAAGGCAAACCTGCTGAAAGGCAGGGACGCAAAGCCAGAAGGGGCTAAAGTCAGAAAGTTTGACCAGGTCAGCCGGTTGCAACTGTTTCCATATCATATATGGAAAAGATGTGAAAACGGAAGAGATCTCGATAACTTTTATACTATATGGATAAGAGATTTTAAAGAAATGTAGTAGGGACACTGGCATATTTTGGCAGGTGTCCTTTTTATATGCCAAAATGAGTAGGAAAACTGGCAGGGACAGGTTCTCTGTATACAGATAAAAGCAGGATGAAGAAGGCATAAAACGGAGAGAGGATTTTTATAAAATGGGAAATTATGAAGACAAAATATATTCTTTAGGTGAGGTTGTAACGGGACAGACACAGGCCATGTCACAGACCGTACAGAAAACACTGGAAAATAATGGCGGGGTAGGTATAATGACAGGATATTATGATCAAAACCTGTCTATTTTGTCTGTGAGTAATCTGCTGTTGCATAGTACAGGACATACATTCGATACTTTCATGGAACAGACAAAAGGCTCATTGAAAAACTTCTTTTATGACGAGGAAGATATACTGAATCGAGATCGTTTTTTGCAGCTTCACGGAGCAGGGGAAGCACAGATCCTTACTGCGGACGGTACCGTGAATAATGTACGACTTTATAAAGAGGATGCAATAGATGAAGCGGGCAGACAGATCTGGGTTATGTCCGTACAGGTCAACTGGGATCATGTAAATCTGGCACTGATCAATGAGGCTATCTGTTCCGGCTTCTGGTATTTTGACTGTGACGAAAACAGTGAGATTGTGAATGCAAACTGGAGCCATGAGTTCCGAAAAATGCTTGGCTATCATGACACTCTGGATTTTCCAAATAAACTGGAATCCTGGTCAGATCTTCTGCATCTGCAGGATAAAGAAAGAGTAATGATGCAGCTTCAGGCGGCAATTGAGGATAAGACGAACCAGATAAAATATTGCGTAGAGTACCGCTTGAGAATGAAGGATCATCAGTACCAGTGGTTTCGGGCATCGGCAGAAGTGATACGCCGGCTGGATGGTTCTGCCAGCAGGATTGCCGGAATTTTTATTAATATTGATGCAGAAAAAAAAGAGGCCATGCAGGCACAAAAATCTGCTGCTTTCCACCGGGCTTTTACGAAAGCAGATCTGTGCGAGTATTATGTGAATCTGGAAGCGAATACTTTTGATACCTTTAAGGTTGAACCGTCCCTGATGACAGTCTTTGAACAGAGTCATACATGGGATGAACTGATCCGTCATTTTGTGGATTCCTATGTTGTGGAGACAGATAAGAAGGCAGTATCCGCTTTTTATGACCGTGGTTATATTGTAGAAAAGCTGAAGGGTCTGGAAACCGAATTGGCTTTGGAGTGTCGGATCACTCTGAATGGAGAAGAACGATGGGTTCGTAATGTGATCATACGCGGTGAGATAGAGGATTCAGAATATGCCATGATTTTTCTGCGGGATATTACGGAGGCAAAGGTAGAGAGCGCACGGCATCTGCAGATAGCAGCGGACAATGCTTCCATGGAGCAGCTGATCCAGAGCATTGTGCGTTTGGTTGACCGTTTTGTTGTCTGTGATCTGGAAAATGACAGATATGAATTCTACAACCTGAATGGTCAGATGATATATAAGCCTCTGGGATTTTATCATGATTTTCATATGCAGGTTCTTGAAAAGTATAAGACACTGGGACCATTGGATGCGCTGGATATCCTGATAGCACCGGAAAATATCCGGAAGAATCTGAAAAGTGAAAATGATATCTATAAGTTTGAGTACTGCAGTCTGGATGAAAAAACTTATAAAATTGCTTCTTACATTCCCCTGGAATGGAAGAATGGGAAACTGGTAAAGGTATTGCTGGCATCCATGGACGTGACACAGGAGAAGAAAGCGGAGATTGAATCCCGTCAGGCACTGAAAGAGGCTTACCGGTCTGCAGAAAATGCAAACCGTGCGAAAACAGAATTCCTTTCCAATATGTCCCACGATATCCGGACACCGATGAATGCCATTGTCGGCCTGACGGCAATTGCAGGAGCAAATATTGAGAGCCAGGACAGAGTCATTGAATGTCTTGGCAAAATTACAAAATCAAGCCGTCATCTGCTGGGGCTGATTAATGAAGTGCTGGATATGGCACGTATTGAAAGTGGAAAAATGACGCTGGCACAGGAGGATTTCAATCTGCCAGATCTGGTGGATAATCTTATAACACTCACAAAACCGGTGATTGATGAACATAAACACAATTTAGATATACACATTAATCACATTGAACATGAGAGTGTCTGTGGTGACAGCCTGAGAATCCAGCAGGTATTTGTGAATCTGATGAGTAATGCGATCAAGTATACACCGGATGGTGGGAATATTACTTTTTCCATAGAGGAAAAGCCAAATGGATTTTCGGAACTTGGATGCTATGAATTTACGATTGAGGATAATGGGATCGGTATGTCACCGGAATTCCAGAAAATCATGTTTGATCCTTTCAGCCGCGCAGATGACCATCGGACAACCAGAATCCAGGGAACTGGTCTGGGAATGGCAATCAGCAGAAATATTGTGAACCTGATGAATGGTAATATTAAAGTGGAAAGCACCTTACATAAGGGAACTAAAATTACAGTAACAATTTATCTGGAACTTCAGGAAAAAGAAAAAGAACAGGACAGAAATCTGATGAACCTGCCTGTTCTGGTTGTGGATGATGACAGGACATGCTGTGAAAGTACAGTTGCTACACTGAAGGAAATCGGTATTACAGGCGAATGGGTCCTTTCCGGCAGAGAAGCCGTTGATCGCTGTTATGCACGCCATGAGCTAAAAAATGATTACTTTGCTGTTATCCTGGACTGGAAGATGCCGGATATGGATGGCATAGAAACAGCCAGACAGATCCGGAAACGGATAGGGAAAGAGATTACCATTATTGTACTGACATCTTATGAATTCAGCGAGATCGAAGAAGAAGCAAAGGCGGCAGGTGTAGATGCTTTTATTGCAAAACCGCTGTTCCGTTCCCGGCTGACGGCAACATTGCGGCAGTTTACTTCAGGCAGAAAAGAAATAACAGCAAGAAATTATCTGGAGGAGCTGTCGGAAGCAGATTACACAGGAAAAAGGATTCTGCTGGTTGAGGATAATGAGCTGAACAGAGAAATTGGTGTTGAAATTCTGCAGATGACAGGGGCAGAAGTGGAAACAGCGGAAAATGGAAAAATTGCAGTTGAAAAAGTGGAAGCTTCTCCAAAAGGTTTGTATGATCTTATTTTTATGGATATTCAAATGCCTGTCATGAATGGTTATGAGGCAACCGCAGCAATCAGGAGCCTTCCTGGTGAACGGGGAAAGCTGCCGATTATTGCCATGACTGCCAATGCTTTTGCAGAAGACGTACAGCTGGCCAAAAATACAGGCATGAATGGACATCTTGCGAAACCGCTGGATATGAATAAGCTGAATGATGTTCTGGAAAGCTGGCTGTAATTGCTGCCCAATTATTGAATTAATGATTTTATCAGGAAAGAATGAGGAAAATACGAGTATGGAAAAGGCAAAACATTATCTGATAGCGTTATTGTCAGGGGGGCTTGTAGCAGCTACTGTTTTGTCTGGATGTGGACAATCTCAAAAAGCAGTATCTAAAAATGATGAGCACCTTACCGTGTATCTGTGGGAAAATCGTTTGATAAAAAATATTGCTCCATATATTCAGGAGCAGTTTCCAGATCAGGATATTGAATTTATTATTGGTAACAATGATACCGATTTATATAGCTATTTTGAAGAGCATGGTGAACTGCCGGATATTATAACCGTACGTCGATTTTCAGGAAGAGATGCACAGGATTTACAGCCGTATCTTATGGATTTTGCTTCTTATGATGTTGTTTCCAGGTATTACTCCTATGCATTGCAATATTATAAAAATGCGAAGGATGAGATCCAGTGGCTGCCTGTCTGCGGGATTCCACAGACGATTATTGCCAATAAGACACTGTTTGATCAATATGGAATCAAGATTCCGAAAAATTATGAGGAATATGCACAGGCTTGTCAGCAATTTTATGATAATGGCATAAAACCGTATTCCCTGGATCTTGCAGAAGACTGGTCTGCTCATGAGGTGATTCAGACAGGTGCAATTGGTGAATTCATGAGTCTGGATGGAATCGAATGGAGAAGCTCAGCTGAAAGTGCATCAGAGGATATCGCGTTTGATGACGCATTATGGAAACGTATTTTTTCAGAAACCAATACATTTCTGAAGGACTCACATTTTACGAAAGATGATATCAGCGTCGATATTGATACTGCAACTCAGATGTTCCTTGAGGGGAAAGCAGCAATGTTTCATGGATATCCGGCACTTATGCAGGAAATTCAGGAACAGATGGATGCAGAATTAACCCGTATACCGTTTTTTTCACAGATTTCGGATGAATCTTTTATAAATATGACCCCTTCGCTAAATATTGCATTCAACAAAGAGCTGGAAAAAGATCAGGAAAAACTGGATCTGGCATTCGATGTCCTGGATTGCATGATTTCAAAAGAAGGACAAACGCTGATTGCAGATGGGGCCGGTTTGATCTCATTGAATACCGATGTTCCAACCATGATGGAAGATGTGTCTGGTCTGGAAGACGAAACGAAAAATAATTCTGTTTATATCCGATATTCTGCAAAAAAATCTTTCGCTGCCAGTCTGGAAGCTGTTCAAGGTCTGTTGTCAGGAGAAATGGATGAAACACAGGCATATGACGCTTTTCGTGGTATAATGAATGGTAAGGATACAGAAGAAAAAACGATAGTGAATTTTGAGCAGGAGTATTCTATTTCCCTGAATGATAAAAATGGTCGCGATGCGGCATCGTCTATTTTAACTACGGTCAGAGAAGAACATAATGCGCAGCTGGCCCTGGCGCCATACTATTACTTCACTTCTTCTATTTATAAAGGAGAATGTACCAGCAGTCGAGTTGCGCTGATGACAGCGAAGAGTTCAGATACATCATTATATATTGGAAAGATCAACGGTAAACAGATCTGTGAACTGTTGAAAAATTATCTCGCTGATTCTAAGGATGGTTTTTCGGTAACCAATAAATATGAATTACCAATTGTCTCTGGTATGAAAATAATTGTGAAACATGAGGAAAACGGATTCACTCTAAAGGATATAACAGTAAATGAAAGAGAATTGGACAAAGAAAAAGAGTATTCCATTCTTCTTACAGATGATACAATGTCTGTTTTGAGAGAAATATATCCGGAATGTGAGATAGAGCAACTGAAAGCTACTACATTATCAAGTGCATGGACTACATCTATGTCAAAAGGACAGCAGCCGTCAGCACCGGAAGACTATATAGAGGTTGAAAAGTAAAATTGCAGATGGAACAAACAGAAATTAAAAGAAAAAAAACAAGAGTATTGCTGCTTATAATGCTTGTCATTCTTTTAAGTTTAGTTTTTATAAAACTTCTTATGCACAAGATGAACAGGTATATCGATGAAAACGGAAAAAGCAGCATGGGAGCGGTAGTGGAACAGATTCAGCAAACCTATGATCTTCAGGTAAATAGATACTACAGCCAGTTGCATTTGGTGGAAGACTATTTGCTTCAAGAGAAGGAATTGTCTCTTGAAACAGATACGCACAAGAAAATTTTTGAAGCATGGGAAAAAGAATCTGAAAGCACACTCCTGTTTCTTCAGGAAAATGGTAAAGCAATCACTGTGGATGGAAAAAAAATACGGATTGACATTCCGAGTAAGCTTCTGTTGGATTTAAGAAACGGACATAATATTGCAAAACTGGTTGACTGGAATCATGAAGAAACACAAAGCGGCGGTTATCTGGCTGCAATTCCATGTCCGGAATATCGCATTGATGGAGAAACTTATACGGCAATCGGAACCGTATATGATCATGCAAAATTAGATTCTATGTTAAAACTGAAAGGATATAATGGGAATGCATACCTGTTTATGTTAGATAACGAAGGGAATATTACTTATACCAATCAGAGTGAAGATATATTTTTTCGAAATTATTCCTTGCTGAAGCATTTAAAGAAAGCACAGGCCATCACAGAAAACGAGGCTGCTTTTCTCCGAAAAAAGATAGAAGAAAAGGAAGCGGGAGTACTGCTTTTAGGAAAGGCTTCTCGCTACTATCTGGGATATGCCCCGATAGAAAGCAACAATACGACATTGATCTGCATTGTGCCAAAAGGCATAGTTGATAACGTTCTGAGAGATTATCAGAAAACGGTATGGTTTGCAACAGTGCTCATGGTAAGTTTTATATTCTTGCTTTGGATTGGGTTGACCTGGAGTGTTTTCAAACTCAGTATTGCAGATCAAAAAGCCGAATATGAAAAAAGAAATAATGAACTTCAGTTACAGACCATGAAGAAAATGGAAGAAGCTAATAAAAAACTGAAAAAGGCAAAGAACATCGCAACAGAAGCACTACAGACAGCTGAAAATGCAAATAAGGCGAAAACGGATTTCCTGTCCAATATGTCACATGATATTCGTACACCAATGAATGCAATTATCGGAATGACATCATTGATCAGACATGATGCTGGAAATAAAGATAAAGTAATAGAGTATGCAGATAAAATAGACATTTCATCACAGCATCTGCTAGGAATCATTAATGATGTTCTGGATATGAGTAAGATTGAGGCAGGAAAAACAGTTTTTAAGTACACTGATTTTTCCATCTTGGATTTTATTACAAAACTCAATACCATATTCCATTCACAGATAGACGAAAAAAATCAGACTCTTACAATCATAAAAGAAAACATCCGGCACGAGTGGGTGAACGGAGATCAGGTTCATCTGATGCAGATTTTCAGCAACTTGGTTTCTAATGCAGTGAAGTACACGCAGGAAGGTGGAAAAATTCATTTTCTGGTAGAAGAATGTGAGACAAAGTCATCTGTCTACGCAAAGTACCGTTTCTTAGTCAGCGATAATGGCATGGGAATGTCGGCAGATTTCAAAAAGACAATCTTTGATCCGTTTACCCGCGCTGAAAGTTCTGTGACGAATAAGATACAAGGAACCGGTCTTGGAATGGCTATTACCAAAAACTTGGTTGAAGCAATGGGAGGCACCATTGATGTGGAGAGTGAACTGAGCCAGGGAAGCTGTTTTGAGGTTCTTATAGATCTGAGAATAGCAGAAGATAGATCTGTTTCTTCAGCAGAACAGGCAGAAAAGGATGAACCGGCTGGCAATGTCCTGAAAGGAATGAGGTTTCTGTGTGCAGAGGACAATGAGCTGAATGCAGAAATCCTGATGGAATTGTTAAAGATTGAGGGTGCAGAGTGTACAATCTGTGAAAATGGTAAAAGGGTCCTAGAGGCATTTGAGCAGTCTGCTCCGGGGGATTACGACATGATACTGATGGATGTGCAGATGCCGGTTATGAATGGCTATGAGGCAACGAAAGCAATCCGCAGGAGTTCACATGAACTGGCAAAAACAATCTCTATTATTGCCATGACCGCCAATGCGTTTTCAGAGGATATTCAGCATTCGCTGGCTGCCGGTATGAATGCACATATTTCAAAACCGGTTGAGATGAAGGTACTGGAAAAAACAATCAAAAGCATAAAATCCGGTGGGGGGCACCGAACCGCAGGTCATTGAACCGTAATAAATGGATATAAAAAGTAGAAAAATATGTTTAGCAGAAGTAGCCTACCTGGTTTTATCTGAAAAGATGATTACTGGGCAGGTTTTTTCTTATGCAAAGAATATTTCCGGATGCCTTTTTGACTGGGATATTGCTTGAAGTGGCTTGAAGTGCGGTAAGGAATATGGCATCATAATAGAACGTACATTCGATTGGAGCGAGGCGGTGAATAAGATTGACGAATACTGGAAAAATACAGGCAATCTGGTCTGTCCTCTTATTGAATGATCCGGATAAAAGACGGTATATTAAACTTCTGGAAGATCTGGGAGATCTGAAAACAAATTATGGGGATTACATGATTATCTACCTGCCATGGAAAAACACAAAAACTGATTATTCAATGAGCGTTGAATGGATCAGAAGGAGGATCTTATATGAGTCTGGAAAAATTGTTTCACCTGAAGGAAAACCATACAGACGTCAAAACAGAGGTGTTAGCAGGAATCACCACCTTCATGACCATGGCCTATATCCTGGCTGTTAATCCGGGTATCTTAGGCGCTACAGATATGGACAGCGGTGCTGTTTTTACAGCAACTGCAGTTTCAGCATTGGGCGTAACATTATCACAGTTTTTTCAGGAAGGTAATTCAGAGAATCTGACAGAAGTGCAGAAAGAAGTTTTAAAGATAGGGAACGATCTGAGTACAAATGAGCAGGAAACAGTAATGTTTTTCTTGTGTACAGTAGAGCGCTATAGTATAATAAAACCAGTTTTTTTGCATACGTTTAAAAATTATAATAAGGAGATCGGCAAACCAGATGAAAATCTGGGACGCAAAGCTACAGGGCCTTTAAAATGGCAGCCAGTTGCATGAAATGAGGTGCACTGTCTGTGAGACGGTGTTTTTTTATGATTTTATTTCATAGATGCAACTATAATGATTTTATTAGGGAGAGAGAAAAACATGAAAATCAAAAAAGTACAAAGTGTATGTCTTTTTTTGGCATGTGTAGCAGCAACAGGACTCATAGGATGTGGGAAAACAGATGAAACATCAAAGAAACACGAAGCAATTACCTTTATGGCTCCTTATCTGGATGTGGACAGCTTTATAGAAGAAGTGCATAAAACATATCCGGAGATCGAGCTTGAAGTAGTCCCGTACAGTGGAGCAAACACAACTGTCTATCTGAATACGATTCTGGAGGAAAATGATCTGCCGGATATCTGTACTCTTTCCCTTTATGATCCTGAACTGCTGGACCTCAGTGACAGGATGCTGGATCTTTCGGGTTATGCTTTCACAGATAATTATGTAGAATCCCGTCTGAAAGAGGTATCAGATGATGGGGCAATCTATATGCTACCGTCTGCGTATAATTGTTTTGGTATTACCTATAATAAGACGTTATTAGAAAAACATGGCTGGACACTTCCACAGTCTTTCCAGGAACTTGAGCAGCTTGCGAAGGAAGCAGAGGAAGCTGGGGTTCAGTTATGTCTTCCGGAGATCCAGTATCCGGGATATGGTTTTCAGTATCTATGTAATATCGCAGATACCGGATTTTTAAGCTCTCTGGATGGAAGACAGTGGCAGAAGGATTATCTGGCAGGAAAAGCAAAGATCAGTGATACAAAAGGTATGATGGACAGTATGGAATATATCCGGAAATGGAAAAATCTTGGCATGCTTGACGGCAGCAAGAGTAATCCGATTGATGATGCAAAAACGAGAGAAGATTTTATTAAAGGAAATACTCTGTTTATGCTTGGCGCCCAGAATGGCATTACAGACTCAGATGCTACAACAGATGAATTCGGTTTAATGCCGTATCTGTCAGAAGATGGAAGTAAGAATGTCTATATATTGTCAGTGGGACGTTATTATGGGCTGAATAAAAAGTTAAAAGACGATTCGCAGAAGCTTGAAGATACATTAAAGGTAATGGAGGTGCTGTCTACGGTGGAAGGAACCGCTTCCCTTTATTCGGAGGCATCACTAAAAGCCAGCCTCCTTCCATTTAAGGATGCAAAGGCAGATGATACCTATTATGGTGATATTGCAGATGCAATCAATGCAGGAAATACGGCGCCGCTTATTTACTCTGGCTGGGAAAATACACTTGTTACGACTGGAACAAAAATGTTGGAGTATATGCAGGATAAAGCAACCATAGAAGATGTAGTAAAGCAGCTGGAAGATGATCAGGAAAGCGTGGTAAATAATAAACCGAAAGTCTTTACTACAACAACGGAAGATATATCTCAGGAAAATTGTGCAAAGCTGGTAGGAAGATGTTTTGCACAGGCAACCGACAGTGATCTGGCACTTGTTTCCCTGGGAACGTGGATCAGTGGCAACGGATTGAATCAGAACAATGACTGCGTAAGCTCAAAGATGTATGCAAAAGATATTACAGTTGATGATCTTAGTGCGCTCATTCCCACAGGCTGGACGCGGACAATTCAGACGGTCAGTTTAACTGGAAAACAGATCAAAGATTTATATAAAGAAGGATATGATGCAGTGGGTACAGGAAACAATTATCCTTATGTGTTGGTAAGTCCGGTGGAACTGGAAGATGATAAGACTTACCAGGTCGCAATTTCCGGAATCAGTGAAAAACTGGCATCAGAAACAGAAGTGACAGACAGTGGTATTGTGGGTATGGATGCAGCAAAAGAGTTTTTTGGACAATTTAAGACTTTAAGTGAAGCAGACGCTGAATGGAAATGAGCGGAGGGAAAGAATGCAGAAGGCAAAGAGTTACCGGAATTTAATATTGGGATGCTGTATGACTGGTATAGCGATGCTTTTTGCATTCTTTTTCCTGTATCATACTTATATCCAGGATATTATCTATGAGGAACGGTTAAACCAGATGGAAGAGATTACCCGTCAGATGTTCCAAAATCTGGAAGATGTGATCGATTCCCACTGGGACCGGGTGACGGAAGAGTGCAATTATCTGAAAGATGCAAATATACAGACTACAGATGAACTCTGTAAACATATGAAAAAGAAGTATGACTTATCAGCATATGCAGATCATAAGATTACGATAATGGCCATGGATTCAGAAGGTAGATATTATACAGAATCCGGAAGCAGAGGACTTTTCCGTGAGCTGGATTATTTTGAAGACAATCCCGAACTGATCAGTTTTGTTTTTGATTCCATGACGAATAACCTGTCAGAGATGGTGTTTTTGAAACGTCTGTCAGAACCAATAGAACTTCAAAATGGAAAAGAGAAAACTACAATCTCTTATTTTGGAATTGCCCAGAATATGGAACAGCTGAATCCTTATTTTAACTGTGATGCATATAATGGGAACAATAGTGTGTATGTTCTGGATGATAATGGTTTTAAACTGTTCAACAGTAATCAGGTGGAACTGATCAAGGGGCATAATGTATTTTCTGTTTTGCAGAAGATGAAATATCTTCATAATTCTTCTTTTGACAAAACAAAGGCGGAACTGGAAGAAAAAGGCTGTAGTTATTCTAATGCGGTGTTGGATGGAACAGAATATTTTTACGGGTTAAAAAGAATGGAAAATGCCGAATGGATACTCATCTTTCTGGTTCCGGCAGAGTATGTTGCTACGAATACATTAAGACTTGTCAATTTTGTCATGGTATTTATCGTTATTTTTACGGTTATCGCAGCTGTCTGCGTTATGCTGGGAATTTCTCTTGTTATGCGTAGAAACCAGCAGGAAGCGATCCGTGTGGAGCGGGAAAATAATGCGAGGCTGGAAAATGTCAATGCGGAGCTGCGGCAGGCAAAAAAAGCGGCGGAGGAAGCTTTTCAGGTAGCACAGGAAGCGAGCAGATCCAAAAGCAGTTTTCTTGCCAATATGTCCCACGATATACGTACTCCTATGAATGCAATCATTGGTATGACGTCATTGATCAGATATAATGCCGGTGATAAAGCCAGGGTAATAGAGTATGCGGATAAAATAGACATTTCATCACAGCATCTGTTAGGGATCATTAATGATGTTCTGGACATGAGTAAGATTGAAGCTGGAAAAACTGTTTTCAAATATTCTGACTTCTCTATAGTGGAGTTTATACAGGAACTTGACACGATATTTCATTCTCAAATATATGAAAAGAATCAGACGTTTACGATTACAAAAGAAAATATCCGGCATGAGTGGGTGAATGGGGATCGAATCCATTTGATGCAGATTTTCAGTAACCTGCTGTCTAATGCAATAAAATATACACAAGAAGGTGGAGAAATTCAGCTTCTGTCAGAAGAATGTAAATCACATTCATCTGTTTATGCAAAGTACCGCTTTTTAGTCAGTGATAACGGTATGGGAATGTCAGCAGATTTCAAAGATACGATTTTTGATGCGTTTACCCGTGCAGAAAATCCCATGACGAATAAGATACAGGGAACCGGTCTTGGGATGGCGATCACCAAAAATCTGGTTGTTTCTATGGGTGGAACGATCGATGTAGAAAGTGAACCTGGACAGGGCAGCTGTTTTGAGATTTTTATGGATCTGAAAATTGCAGAAGAAAGATTTGTTTCTCCGGCGTTACAGGCAGATACAGATAAGCAGGATGGTAATATCCTGCAGGGAATGAAATTCCTGTGTGCAGAGGATAATGAGATAAATGCAGAAATCCTGATGGAACTGTTAAAGATTGAGGGTGCGGAGTGCACCATCTGTGAAAATGGTGAAAGAGTTCTTGAGACATTTGAAAGATCTGTACCAGGGGAATATGACATGATCCTGATGGACGTACAGATGCCTGTTATGAATGGCTATGAGGCAACGAAGGCAATCCGCAGTAGCTCCCATGAACTGGCAAAGAAGATTCCGATCATTGCCATGACCGCCAATGCATTCTCAGAGGATATTCAGCATTCTCTGGCAGCCGATATGAATGCGCATGTTTCAAAACCGGTTGAGATGAAGATACTGGAAAAGACGATAAGAAGCATAAGATCCGGTGGGGGCACCGAACCGCAGGTCATTGAACAGTAACAAATGGAAGGGTATCGGATATGAAAAAAACGAAAAGGATAGTTAGAAATAGACGAAAAATGGAAGGAAAAAGAGTGATTGCAGGCATTCTGCTTGCGGGAATTTTAGCAGTCACCCTGGCAGGGTGTAAAAACACAGATAGCACTAAAGAAGAAACAGAAAATCCTGTTATTACCCTCGGCAGCGACAGCTATCCACCATACAATTATCTGAATGAGGATGGTGTACCGACGGGCATAGATGTTGAACTGGCTACGGAAGCATTCAAAAGAATGGGATATCAGGTGGATGTTGTCCAGATTAACTGGGAAAAGAAAAAAGAACTGGTGGAGAACGGAGAGATTGACTGTATCATGGGCTGTTTTTCTATGGAAGGACGTCTTGACGATTACCGCTGGGCAGGGCCATACATAGCAAGCCGTCAGGTGGTCGCTGTAAATGAGAACAGTGATATCTATAAACTGAGTGACCTGGAGGGAAAGAACCTGGCTGTCCAGTCCACAACCAAACCGGAAGGCATCTTTCTGAACCGGACAGATGAAAGGATACCAAAACTGGGAAATCTGATCAGTCTTGGACACAGGGAGCTGATCTATACGTTTCTGGGGAAAGGATATGTAGATGCAGTTGCCGCACATGAGGAATCGATTGTCCAGTATATGAAGGATTATGATGCAAGCTTCCGTATTCTGGAAGAGCCTCTGATGATCACCGGAATAGGTGTTGCTTTTGCAAAAGAGGATGACAGAGGAATCTGTGAGCAGATGAGCCAGACGCTGGAAGAAATGCGTCAGGATGGCACATCCCTGAAAATCATTGAAAAATATCTGGATGATCCCCAGAAGTATCTGGAGGTGGATGATCTTGGATATTAAGAGAAAGAAAAAAGAAAAACGAATCCAGCTGCTGAGCGGTCTGATCGGAATTTGCGTGGCTGTAGTCTCTCTGTTTTATTTCTTCCACGCAGAAAAAGAGGGAGCAGAGAAAAGAATGGTGGAGATTGTAAACTATGTGAAAGTGCAGTGCTCCACCTACACTCATTATAATGAATCTTCAGAATCCAAAAGTCTTCTCCGTGCCATTGAAAGTGCCAGACAGATGAGTACAAATATTAACATGGAAACAGAAAACGGTGGTCAGCTAAGTCAGGAGTTCCTGAAAGACAATCTGCAGACTCTCTGGGTGGATGGTATCCTTGTACTGGATGCAGAGGGAAGGACGGACTGCGAATACAGCATGGATGAGTCTCTGACAGGTGAGATTGCGGAGTATCTGCAAAAAGCGATTATCATGGATTTTTCTGGATATGAAGAAAGAAGCTATTCGGAACGGTTTACCAGGGGAGACGGGTCACATATCGACATTGCAGCCTGTGCCAGAAAAGATGCACCTGGCATCGTGGCAATCTACTATCATACATCTCCTGAATTTGTCAGGAAGTATACTTTGACGATACAGAGTCTTTTAAATGGCTATAGTACCCAGAAAGATGGAACGATTATTGTTGCAGACGAGGGAATCGTTGTTGCCAGCAATGATGAGAGCTTGTTGGGGCAGAATACAGTTGACAACAAGATCGTCCAGGCAATGAAAAAGCATACAGACAGCCAGCATATTTATCATTTGAAGAATGAAGGAATTGGATGTTATGGAATTATGCTGAAGCAGAGGGATTATTATATTTATGCATATCTTCCGGATACGGAAGTGTTCCATAACCTTCCATTAAGTGTGATAAGCGTTATTTTTCTTTATTTTCTGATGTTCAGTATATTCTGGTTCTGGGCATACAGAACTAATCTGGCGCATCAGAAAATGGAACAGGAAAAAGATGAAAAATATAAGGCAGAACTTCTGATAGCAGCAAAAAAAGCAGAAGCCGCTAATGAGGCAAAAACAGAGTTTCTCCAGCGGATGAGCCATGATATCCGGACTCCGATCAATGGAATCTGCGGCCTGGTCAATATGGCAGACCATTATGCAGGTGATATGGAGAAGCAGACGGAATACAGGACAAAGGTTAAAGAGGCATCTAATATGTTGCTGGAACTGGTAAATGATGTTCTGGATATGAGTAAGCTTGATTCAGGTGAAGTTGTTCTGGAAGAGATTTCATTTAATCTGAGCAAAATCTTTGAGGAAGTGCTTGTTGTGATCGGACAGATTGCGGTAGAACAGAATATCCGGATCGGATGGGAGAAAAAAGAAATCACACACCGGGATCTTATTGGAAGTCCAGGGTATGTGAAACGGGTGATGATGAATATCTTGTCCAATGCGGTGAAATATAACAGAAAAAATGGTAATATCTATATCAGCTGCATGGAAATTCCATCCGAACAGCCAGAAATGACGATGATGGAATTTGTCTGCCGGGATACAGGAATCGGAATGACTGAGGAATTCCAGAAATATATTTTTGAACCATTTGCACAGGAACATGCAGGAAGCCGCACAAAATTTGCCGGAACAGGTCTGGGAATGCCGATTACAAAAAAATTGGTTGAAAAAATGGGTGGAACCATTACTTTTGAAAGTAAAGAAGGTGTTGGGACAACATTTGTGATCCGGGTTCCGTTCAAAATAGATTTGGATGCAGATAAACGGGAAGAACAGAAGGACGCATCAGAAAAATCTATAAAGGGATTGCATATTCTTCTGGCAGAAGATAATGAGCTGAATATGGAAATCGCTGAATTTGTGCTTCAGAATGAAGGTGCTGAGGTGACAAAGGCATGGAATGGTCAGGAAGCTGTTGAACTGTTTGGAAATAGTGAACCTGGTGAATTTGATGTTATTCTTATGGACATTATGATGCCGGTCATGAATGGTTATGAAGCTACAAAGATGATCAGGTCTCTGGAAAGAGAGGATGCAAAGACAATACCAATCATTGCAATGACAGCAAATGCGTTTACGGAGGACAGAATAAGAGCAAAAGAATCAGGAATGGATGAACATATTGCTAAGCCTGTTGATGTGGAATTACTGGTAAAAGTAATTCATAAATTGGTGAAAATGGAAAAGTAACAGAAGTATATGAGATGATAATTGAAGTTTTCAAATAATAAAACCAGTAATAAGTGAAATGGCAGCCAGTTGCAGAAAAAAGTAGGCACTGTCTGTTTGGCAGTGTTTTTTATTTTGAAACAACTTGAATTACTAATAGCACATGAGAAAACAAGGAGGAATTCAGTTGTTATAGAAAGCGGTTCAGGCTGCAATATATGAAAAAGCCCTTAAAAACCATTATATAGAAATTCTGTATATTGACTTTGAGGATACAGGAAAATGCATAACGCTCCATCAGGATACAAAGCTGTTAAATAGTGAAAATATTTTTCCAGAGTTCGATGAGCAGATGTTTGATGATTATATCTGTGAGAAAATTATGCGTTATGCATCTGGCGATGTAGAGGATCTTAACCGGGTAAAACAGCAGATGACGATGGAAGCGATCACACAGGGAACAGAAGAACACATCATACATCATGTTATGGTCAATTTTATGCTGAATGGCGAGATGCGTTTCATGCAGTCTGATTTTACAAGGGAAAGTGAAGATACAAAAAATGTTTTCCTGTTTGTGGAGGACTATACAGATCCACAGCAGCAGGCATTTATGACTACGCTGCGTTCTATTAAAAACAGCGCTGTCCTGTTTTGTGTTCTTTCTGAAGAGGATGATGCTAAAATAAAGCTATGTTATGAGCCTGTTTTTATCACCCGGGGCTTTGCAGATATGATGGAGACTACGCAGCAGCAGATGATGATATTGCAAAAGAAGCCATTTTGCGAAACAGTACATCCGGACGATCAGCAATATGTAGAGAAATCTGTTAGAAGCCTTAATATAGAGCATCCACATACGAACATATTATACAGAAAAAGAAACCCGCAGGGAAAATGGTTTTATATGCAGTCGGACTTTTCCTATTTCATCGTCGGAAAGAAAAAATATATCTATGTGACCTATCAGGATGTCAGTGCATTGCAGAAGAATGAAGAGCTTACAAAAGCATTGGAGGTACTTGGAACGGTATTTACCAATATATTCTTAGTTCATGTGGAGGATCAGAAAGTAGAATGGTTAAAAATCCAGGCAGATAAGGAAAATGTCCTGAAGCGATGCCAGAATGTCTGTGAGACAAGAAAACTGATCCATGATAATTATATGCTGCCGGAATGTCAGAAGGGCTATCTTGAGTTTACAGATCTTGATACGATCAGTGAACGGTTTGAAAAACATAAGATTCTTCGGTATGTTTATCGTAACAGGAACAGAATTCGTTGTCAGCCTTAATTTTAAAACACTGGATAAAGCTACTGTGTATGGGCCTATCCCTGAGTTAGTGGGTGCAAGGGCACTGGTTGTAGATGATGACGTCCATACCTGCATGAGTGTCAGCAAGATGCTGCGTGAAATTGAAATGCGGGCAGACTGGTCAACTTCTGGAAAAGAGGCTGTCATCAGGGCGCAAGAGGCTTTTGAAGAGAACGATGCATTCAAAGCCTATATTATCGACTGGCTGATGCCAGACATGAATGGAATTGAGACTGTAAGACGGATCAGAGCTGTAATTGGGGATGAAACACCAATCATTATTCTGACAGCATATGACTGGTCAGATATCGAACAGGAAGCAAAAGAAGCTGGTGTTACTGCATTTGTGGAGAAGCCAATCTTCATGTCAGAATTAAGGAGAGTTCTGACGAAGCCTATGGAGATAAAAGAAGAAACATCACAGCAAACAGAAAGAGAAAACCGTTATTCTGGCAAAAAGGTTCTTCTTGTGGAGGATAATGAACTGAACCGTGAAATCGCCACTGCTCTGTTGGAAGAGATCGGAATAATAGTAGATTCTGTGGAGGACGGAACAGATGCTGTTGAACGGATGAATGAAGTAGAAGATGATAGGTATGATCTGATCTTTATGGATATCCAGATGCCTAAAATGAATGGTTATATGACAACCAGGGAAATCCGCACCCTGAAGAATAATAAAAAAGCCAATATCCCAATCGTTGCCATGACCGCCAATGCATTTGAAGAAGATAAAAAGAAGGCATTTAAAGCAGGTATGAATGCTCATGTTGCAAAACCAATTGATATAAAAACAATACTTTCTGTTTTTGACCAGGTGTTTGGAAGGATATAAACCCACACAGATCATATCACATGGCCGTTTAATTCTGTGATCAGGTAGTTGATGAAAAGATATATAACTTGAATGAACAATTTTTCGATTTCCAGAAAAGGAAGAAAATATCTGAAAAAATCAGGCTGAAGGATACTGGGTGAGGAATATGAAACAGTTAATAATATCAGACAAAGTACAAAAAGAGATGCTTACAGATTTTATGATCATGGGGGAAACCAGGGGACTGATCGGTGGATATTGTGAGGATGAGTTTCCGGTTTATTATGCCAATGAAGAAATGGCACGGATGCTTGGTTACGGTGCAGTGGAAGAGCTGGTTGAAGCAATTAACGGAAAAGTTATTAATACGATCCATCCCGATGACAGAGAACAGGTCATAAAGGATATCGGGGGTGAGTATTATGAGGGATTAACCTATGAGACCACATATCGTATGCCGCGAAAAGACGGCTCCTGGTTCTGGACGGTTGATAAAGGAAAAGTTATACAGACAGAGGAGGGGAAACTGGCTATCATCAGTGCCTGCTATGATATGACATCTTTTGTGGAACGGCATAAGAAACTGGAAGAGCAAAATATGCTGTCTCAGGCAACGATCGATAATATCCCTGGCGGCTATCACAGATGTTCCCTAGAGGTGGGGAATCCATTCTTATATATCAGTGACAGGTTTCTTACTATTCTTGGATGGACCAGAGAAGAGATCAAGACAATATTTGATAATAAATTTGACAATATGCTGCATCCGGATGACCGGAATCTTTCAACAGATTATACCGCCCGTATTCTTGATACATGCGGGCATGGATTTACGCAGGATCAGATTTACCGGCTGCTTGGAAAGGACGGCTATCACTGGGTCACAGATGCCACAACATTGGTGAAATCAGGTAATCAGACCTTCTTCCAGGGAAATATTACAGATATTACGGACTTTGTTAAGGCAAAAGAAAAAGAGGAAAAGGAACTGGAAGACAGTAACCGGATCCTGAACGAACGTAACAGGATATTATCAGCTTTATCCAGGGATTATACAACGGTACTTTTGTGTGATTTAAAGAAGGATACATTTGAAGTTGTAAAAGGGGATACTTTTACCCACAATACCCATACAGGAAAGCAGCATCTAGTTTTGGCAGGTAATTGTTATTCAGAGAGAGTCCGGTATTTTTTTGAAAATGTCCTGATCAAAGAATCAGCTCCAGAGTATTTGGAAAGACTTTTGCCGGATCATCTTATGAAAGAATTACAAGAGACAGACAGTATAGAAATTTATCATAAGACCATACCAAATGGGACAGGTTCCAGGCATTTTCTGGCAAGGGCAATACGATTATCCAATGAGGAAGATCATTTTAAGATCATCCTCGGTTTCTATTCTGTAGATGAAATCATGAAAAAAGAGCAGGAGATAGAGCTTCAAAGAGAGATTATAGAAGGTCTTGGAAAAGAATATTTCTCTGTTCTGGCAGTAGAACTGGACAAAGATCAGGTACTTTCTTATCGTGAGTCTGGGGAGAATGGAAAGATTATTTCAGATTTCTGCAAAAAATGTGGTAACAGATGGTCAAAAATAATTCCTTCTTATGCTGAGACGATGGTATCTGATAATACCAACGGAGAATTTGAAAAGCAGCTGGGTCTGGAAGCTCTGCGTTCACGGGAAGAGGATTATTCCATGGGATACGAGTTTAAGTTGGAAACAGGGATCAAATATTATCAGGTAAGAGTGGCATACGTAAAGAAAAAAGACGGAACAAGGATGGCTGTAGTCGGAACAAGAAATATTGACAGTCTGATAAAGAAAGAGCGTATGCAGGAAGAAAAGCTGAAAAAAGCATATGCTGTCGCCGAAAATGCAAACAAAGCAAAAACGGAATTTCTGAATAATATGTCCCATGATATCCGTACGCCGATGAATGTAATCCTGGGATATAACCAGCTGATGAAAACACAACTGACAGAACCGAAGAAGCTGGATTATCAGAAGAAAATTGAACAATCCGGAAAACTGTTATTATCCATCATCAATAATGTACTTGATATGGCCCGGATTGAAAGCGGAAAGATGAAAGTAGATGAGAATTATGAAAGAGTTGGTGAGGTTGTAGATGAAATCATAAGTACATTTGCATCTGAAGCGGAAGAAAAAGGAATTCATCTAAGCGGGAACATGCAGGTTACACATAGAAATGTCCTGTGTGATGGTACAAAAATAAGGGAAATTCGTGAACATAATACAACGACCGGAAAAGTCGGAGGAACCGGTCTTGGAATGCCAATCGTAAAGAAAATGGTCGATCTGATGGGCGGCAGCATTGAAGTAGAAAGTGAACTGGGAAAAGGAACTGTATTTACGGTTACGCTGATGCATAAAATGGCTGACAAGAAATATTACAGCCAGAAGATAGAAACAGTAATAGCATCTGATATGGGAGAAAACCTGCGCGGAAAACATATTTTACTGGCAGAGGATAATGAGCTGAACGCAGAAATTGCAATTGCAATACTTGAAGAAACAGGGCTTATCATTGACCGGGTGGAAGATGGTATACAGTGTGTAAACAGGATAGATCAGATGCCGGCCGGAACTTATGACATGATTTTGATGGATATCCAGATGCCGAATATGGACGGCTATAAGGCGACCAAATGTATCAGACATTTACAGGATATAAAAAAGGCAGAGATCCCGATTATTGCCATGACAGCAAATGCTTTTGAGGAAGACAGGAAAAAGGCTTTTGATGCGGGTATGAATGAACATATAGCGAAGCCTATTGATATTGAGAAACTGAGAGCGGTCATTCTTTCTGTATTGAATAAACAGGAAAACTGACAGACTGGGAAGAACAAAAACGGGATAATAAAGATGAACAGAATAAATAAAAAGATGGGAAAAAATAAGAACAAAAGATTATGTTTGGGCATTTTTGCAATTATTATGCTGCTTTTTGTACCGGTTTCTGCTTATGCGTCTGAAATTAAAAGTGATGTGAAAACAACTCAGACAATGGAAGAAGAAAATAAAACCGTGAGAGTTGGCTATTTTCCATATGCCAATTTTCAGGAAGGAAGTTCAGGGGAACACAAGCAGGGAGTAGGCTATGAATATCTTCAGAAAATTTCTTATATAACCGGCTGGAAGTATGAATATGTCTATGGTTCATTTAAAGAGTGCCTGGATATGCTGGCAGATGGAGAAATAGATATACTTGGAAGTGTCAGTTATACACAGGAAAGAGCAGAATCTATCGAATTTTCAACCTATGCCGAGGGAACAGAAAGATATTGGATCTATACCAGGAAGAATCATACGGATCTTGCGGATGGTGATCTGAAACAGATGAATGGCTGTCGTATCGGTGCTGCAGATGGAAGCTATCAGAAGGAACTTCTGGAAAAATGGCTGGACAACAATCAGATTCAGGCAGAGGTTGTTGTCTGTAAAGGCTATGATGAAATGATAGAAAAACTGGATGGAGGTGGACTGGATGCACTTGTGATCCCGGCACTGTCTGTCAACAGCGATTTTATTGCCATTGCTAATATCGGTGTAAGTGACTGTTATTTCGGTGTATCAAAATCCAGACCAGATCTGTTAAAGGAATTAAATTCTGCCCTGGAAGAAATCAACAATACAGAAACGGACTACAGCAGCAAGCTGTATGCACGTTATGAAGGAAAAGCGGTCATAAATTATGCTCTCAATAAGGAAGAAAAACAATGGCTGGAGGCACATGAAAATACGATCCGTGTGGGATATCTAAAAGATAATCTTCCTTTTTGCGGGGAAGAAAATGGAAAACTCACAGGAATTCTTGGAACCGTATTAGATACGGTTCAGGAAAAATATAAAATTACGATCCAGGCAGTTCCCTGTTCCACGGGAGCACAGATGAATGAGGCATTGCAATCTGGTGAAATAGATATTGCCGGTCCCATCATTCAGGATTATTATACACAGGAACAGTTTCAGGTGGTTTTGACAGATGCAATTTTTGATATTACGCCAGTTGTTATTTACAAAGGAAATGAATATAGCAACAGTCTCTCTACGATCGCAGTGACAGAGACCTCACTGTATTCTGAATTGATGGTATCCCTTCTTTTTCCGGATGCAGAAATCAAACAATATGACACACAGGAAGAATGCCTGAAGGCAGTAGCAAATGGAAAAGTAGGAGCAACTGTTATTCCATCTTCAAAGATTAATCTTCTTAATGAAAGTCCACTGACCAAAAGTCTGTCGTTTGCAGAAATGGCAAAATGGCAGGAATTAGCGATGTTTACAACGAAAGGAAACAGAAGATCAGCTACCATTATCAATAAAGCAATCGAGCAGTCATCCAATATTTTAAATGGCGTTGTCCTTGCACAGAATTCTGTTTCGGAAAAGAAAATGACCTTGCAGGATGTCCTTGCAGAGCATGCAGGTTTCGTTATCGGAGTTTCATCTGTGATTATTTTTATATTACTTCTTCTGGTTTATTCCCTTTCAGTAAGCAGGAAAAAACAGATGGAAGCATTGAAAGAAGCACAGGATGCAAATGCGGCGAATATTGCTAAAACGACGTTCCTGAACCATATGTCCCATGATATCAGGACACCAATGAATGCAATTGTTGGATTTACAGATATTGCCATGAAGAGGAAGCCGGACAAAGAGGTGGAGAATTGTCTGAAAAAGATCAGGCAGAGTTCAGAATATCTGATGACACTGATTAACGATGTATTGGATATCAGCCGCATTGAAAGCGGTAAACTGGAATATAAACCAGTGCCTGTAGATCTTAGGGATATGATAAATACTGTTTTGTCGATTGCAAGGGGATATACAGAAAATCGTGACCTTAATTTTTATGTTTCAAGAGAAGAACTAAAAAATCCTTATGTGATGGCGGATGAACTCAGAATCAGGGAAGTATTGCTCAACATTATCAGCAATGCAGTTAAATTTACAAAAGACGGAGGTACTATTTCATTTGCTGCAGAAAACGGTCCAGGCAATGATGAGCACCATATGATCGTACGCTATCGTATATCGGATACCGGGATTGGTATGAGTGAGGAGTTTCAGACCAGAATTTTTGATGAGTTCAGTCAGGAAAATGGTGGGGCAAGAACCAGTTATAAGGGAACCGGACTGGGAATGGCCATTGCCAAACAGTATGTAGATCTTATGGGCGGAAAAATTGAGGTCAGCAGCAAAAAGGGTATTGGTTCAACATTTACGGTAGAAATCCCCCTGCTTATAGCAGAACAGATATTGATTGAAAAGGAAGAAACGTTAAGGAAAGATATGGATTTACATGGTCTGCATGTCCTTTTGGCAGAGGACAATGATTTAAACGCAGAGATAGCAGTAGATTTATTGGAAGAACAAGGGATGATTGTAACCAGGACTGTCGATGGTAAATCTGCCCTGGCACAGTTTTGCAATACAGCTCCGGGGACCTTTGATCTGATCTTGATGGATATTATGATGCCGGAAATGAATGGATATGAAACGACAACAGCTATCAGAAATCTTCCGGACCGTCCGGACGGAAAGAAAATACCTATTATTGCAATGACGGCAAATGCATTTGCAGAGGATGTACAGGCTGCTTTGAATGCCGGGATGGATGATCATGTGGCGAAGCCGATTGATATGAGTATTTTAATATCTGTCATCACAAAATATATAGAACGATGATTCATTTGATGAAAAATTGTATTGAAGGAAACACTCGTTTTTAGGTTCCAGGCTTTGACGAATATTCGGACAACTTGATAAAAAGTTCGACGAATAAGGCGGATTATTTGGGATTCGGGAAAGATTATGTTGCGGAAACGCAGGAAATACCGTATAATAATGCGGTCTGATCTGCATAAAATGATGCATTTTACCATCTGGTGAAAGGTAATGAAGAAATTGTGTGCATTTCAGAAAAATTTTTTTGTAACGGTTAGAAACGGGCGGTTTTATTTCGCCCGTACATTAAGAAAAAGCAGGTAAAATAAGCATTTATGAGAAAATTAGCATTAAAAGATGAAATTTTATTAACGGTCCAGCAACCTGCCAGATACATCGGCGGTGAGGTGAATATGGTGAAGAAAGATCCGTCCGCAGTGGACGTTAGATTTGCCATGTGTTTCCCGGACGTATACGAGATAGGCATGTCCCATTTAGGCATCCAGATCCTGTATTCCATGTTTAATTCCAGGGAAGATATTTATTGTGAGCGTGTATACAGCCCCTGGATGGATCTGGATCCGATCATGAGGGAGAAGAATATCCCGCTGTTTACCCTTGAGACCCAGGAACCTGTAAAGAACTTTGATTTTCTGGGAATCACTCTTCAGTATGAAATGTGTTATACCAATGTGCTTCAGATCTTAGACCTGGCGCAGATCCCGCTCCATGCAGCAGACCGTGGGGAAGATATGCCAATTGTCATCGGTGGCGGTCCATGTGCCTATAATCCGGAGCCTTTGGCAGATTTCTTTGATATGTTTTATATCGGAGAAGGTGAGACAGTTTACTTTGAGCTTTTAGACTGCTATAAGGAAAACAAAAAAAACGGCGGAAGCAGAAGAGACTTTTTAGAGAAAGCAGCCCAGATTGAGGGAATCTATGTCCCGGCCTTTTATGACGTAGAGTACAATGAAGATGGCACATTAAAAAGCTTTACACCAAACTGTCCAACTGCAAAGGAAAAGATCGTTAAACAGGTAGTAGCTGATATGGACAGTGTGCCATATATTGAAAAACCGCTGGTGCCATTTATTAAGGTGACTCAGGACCGAGTGGTTTTAGAGATCCAGAGAGGCTGCATCCGCGGATGTCGTTTCTGCCAGGCTGGTAATGTGTACCGCCCGTTAAGAGAGCACAGTCTGGAATATTTAAAGCACTACGCCTACGATATGCTTAAGAGTACCGGACATGAGGAAATATCCTTAAGTTCTTTAAGTTCCAGTGACTATACCCACCTGGAAGGCCTTGTAAATTTCCTGATTGATGAGTTTAAGGGAAAAGGAGTAAATATTTCCCTTCCGTCCCTGCGTATTGATGCGTTCTCCCTGGATGTTATGAGCAAGGTCCAGGATATTAAAAAAAGCAGTCTTACCTTTGCCCCTGAAGCAGGTTCCCAGCGCCAGAGAGATGTTATTAATAAGGGACTGACCGAAGAAGTAATCTTAAAGGGTGCCAGTGATGCTTTCCATGCAGGCTGGAACCGTGTAAAACTGTACTTTATGTTAGGACAGCCTACAGAGACCGTGGAAGATATGGAAGGGATCGCCCTTCTTTCTGAGAAGATCGCAGAGACTTACTATGATGAGATTCCGAAAGACCAGAGACATGGTAAAGTCCAGGTAGTTGCCAGCTCCTCTTTCTTTGTTCCAAAGCCATTTACCCCATTCCAGTGGGCAAGAATGTGTACCAAGGAAGAGTTCTTAGAGCGTGCCAATATCGTCCGCGGCAAGTTCCGTGAAATGAAGAACTTTAAGAGTTTAAAATATAACTGGCATGAAGCAGAACTGACTGTTTTAGAGGGTGTTCTTGCAAGAGGCGACCGCCGTGTAGGCGCTGTGATCGAAGAAGCATACCGCAAAGGCGCTATCTATGATTCCTGGTCCGAGTTCTTTAAAAATGAAGTCTGGATGGAAGCATTTAAGACCTGCGGCGTAGACATCGATTTTTACACCATCAGAGAGCGCAGCTTAGACGAGCTGTTCCCATGGGATTTCATTGATGCCGGTGTTTCCAAGAATTTCTTAAAGAGAGAATGGCAGAATGCACTGGATGCAAAGGTGACTCCAAACTGCCGTATGAAATGTTCTGGCTGCGGTGCTGCCAAATACGGCGGCGGTGTCTGCTTTGAAAAACGATAAGACCGCAAATAGTGCAAATTAACAGATTAATGTAAATAAAAGGAACAAAACAAACAATGATGAAAATTCGTATAAAATTTCGTAAGTACGGCACCATGAAATTCATCGGCCATCTGGACGTTATGCGTTACTTCCAGAAGGCGATCCGTCGATCAGAGGTTAATATCCGTTACAGCGAAGGCTTCAGTCCTCACCAGATCATGTCCTTTGCTGCACCTTTAGGTGTAGGTATCACCAGCAAAGGCGAATATGTGGATATTGAGGTGTTAGATACTGAAAATTCAAAAAAGATGATCGACCGTTTAAATGCAGTGATGTCAGAAGGCTTTGAGATCCTGGAGTACAAGCTTCTTCCTGACGATGCAGCCAATGCCATGTCTATCGTTGCAGCTGCCGACTACAGTCTTGTTTTCCGCCCTGGTTATGAACCGGAAAAGGAAAGCCCGGAAGAATGGTTTGAGAAACTGGTCCGTTTTTTTGACGCTGATCATGTGATGATCATGAAAAAGACAAAAAAAGGCGAGAGAGAAATGGATTTAAAACCTTTTGTCTATGAACTGAACGTGCGTAAAAATGGGGAGGTTCCTGCGCTCTTTATGAAGGTGTCTGCAGGCAGTGCTGCAAACATTAAGCCGGAGCTTGTTTTAGATGCATACTATGCTTCTTTAGGAGAAGAACGTCCTCAGTTTGCTTTTATGACAGAGAGAGAAGAAGTTTATGCAGATACAGCCACAGCAGAAGAAGCTGAGGCTGGCACACATAAATTTGTGACACTTGGAGATCTGGGACAGGATATAGAATAATGGATAAATTAGTCATTACCCGTTTGCAGGGAAAAATATGTACAGCTTCTGTTTCTGACAGAAAGGTGACAGGTATCACCCTGGAAGAGGAAGATAAGGCATCTATCCTTAATAATATTTACATTGGAAAGGTCCAGAAGGTAGTTACAGGCATTAACGCAGCCTTTGTTGATCTGGGCGTGACCATTGGCTATTATAGTCTGGATGAAAATAAAGAACATTTATTTACCCAGCAGGGAAGAAACGGTAAATTAAGGCCCGGAGATGAGATTTTAGTCCAGGTAAGCCGGGATGCGGTAAAAACAAAAGCACCGGTGCTTACTGCTAATCTGTCCCTGCCTGGGCGCTTTTGCGTTCTTACAGCTGGAAAAACAGGCATTGGTTTTTCTGCAAAACTCACCGATACAACCTGGAAAAACCAGATCCGGAAAATGCTGCCGGAAAAAGAGTTTGAAGATTTTGGCATTATTATAAGGACCAATGCCAGATCCGGTGATCCGGAACAGATCTTAGAAGAGTGCGAAACATTAAAAATCAGACTGAAGCAGCTATTGAAGGAAAGTTCCAGCCGTACCTGCTACAGCTGTCTGTACAAAAATCTTCCTGCCTATATTACAGGCATCCGCGACTCTTATGCAGGCAAACTGGAGGAGATCATCACAGATTGTCCTGATCTCTATGACCAGCTAAAAGAGTATCTGGAAAACAGCCAGAAGGAAGATGCGGAAAAATTAAAACTGTATACAGATGATCTGCTTTCTCTTGGAAAGCTTTACAGTCTGGAAAATGCTCTTTCAAAGGCACTTGATAAACGGGTATGGCTGAAGTCCGGTGGCTATCTGGTGATCGAGCCAACAGAAGCCATGGTAGTGATCGATGTAAATACGGGCAAATACGAAGGCAAAAAGAAGCTGGAAGAAACCGTATTAAAGATTAATTTAGAGGCAGCAGCAGAAATTGCAAGACAGTTGCGTCTGCGCAACCTTTCTGGTATTATTATGGTGGATTTTATTGATATGAACCAGGAAGCAAACAAAGAAGCGTTAATGGACGCTTTACGGGCAGCTGTCGCAAAAGACCCGGTAAAAACAGTTGTAGTAGAAATGACCCGTCTGAATTTAGTGGAGATCACCCGTAAAAAGTTGAGAAGACCACTGTATGAACAGGTGGCTAACAGTACAAGGGAATAGGGGAAAACAAACATGAAGATCATAATTGTAGGCTGCGGTAAAGTAGGAACTACTCTGGCAGAACAGTTAAACAGAGAAAACCATGACATCACACTGATCGATACCGATGATGAGGCATTGAAAAATATTTCTGACAATGTGGATCTGATGAGTGTAACAGGAAATGGTGCGATTTATCAGGTACAGATGGAGGCAGGCATCCAGGAGGCAGATCTGATGATTGCCACCACTAACTCAGATGAATTGAACATGCTCTGCTGTCTGATCGCCAAAAAAGCAGGTAACTGCCATACCATTGCACGTATCCGTAATCCTGAATATTCCGCGGAGATCGGCTATATCAGAGAGGAATTAAACCTTTCCATGGCCATTAACCCGGAACTGGCAGCTGCGAGAGAAATCGCAAGACTTCTGCGTTTTCCGTCTGCTATTAAGATCGAGCCGTTTGCTAAAGGAAGGATCGAGCTGTTAAAGCTTCTCATCCCGGATCATTCCAATTTAGACCAGTTAAAGGTCATGGATGTGGTAAATAAGTTAAAGAGCAATGTGTTGATCTGTGCTGTAGAGCGCGGGGATGACGTTGTGATCCCGGATGGTAATTTTGTGATGCAGAAAGGAGACAAGATCTCATTTATCGCATCCCATACAGACAGTGCGGACTTCTTTAAGAAAGCCGGAATCGTAAACAACTCCGTAAAAACTGCCATGTTTGTAGGCGGTGGAAAGCTGACATATTATCTTTGCAACCAGCTGGCGGATACAAAGATCAAGATCAAGATCATTGAGCAGGATGAAGCACGGTGCAGACAGTTAAGTGAACTGCTGCCAAATGCCATGATCATCCACGGTGACGGTTCTGACCAGCAGGTTTTATTGGAAGAAGGTATCCTTCAGACAGAGGCTTTTGCTTCTTTAACAGGCTTTGATGAAGAAAATATCATGCTTTCCCTGTATGCAGCCAGCAAATCCAATGCAAAGCTGATCACGAAGGTAAACAGGATTGCTTTTGAAAGTGTGATCAATTCCCTGAATCTTGGAAGCCTGATCCAGCCGAAAATGCTTACTGCAGACCTGATCCTTCAGTATGTAAGAGCAATGCAGAATTCTATGGGAAGCAATGTAGAAACTCTTTATAAGATCGTAGCTGACAAGGCAGAGGCGTTGGAATTCCGCGTAAAAGAAGGATCCCCTCTTCTTGGTATTCCGTTGGAAAGGCTGCAACTGAAAAATAATCTGTTAGTAGCCTGTATCAACCGCAGCGGCTGTATTATTACCCCTCGAGGCAAAGATACGATTGAAGCGGGCGATACCGTGATCATTGTTACGACCCATACAGGCCTGAATGATCTGACCGACATATTAAAGTAAAGGGGTTTAGGCAATGAATCATAGTATTATTATTTATATGTTAGGCTGGATCATGAATATAGAAGCGGCGCTGATGCTGATCCCTATCCTGACAGCAGTCGTTTATAAAGAAGGAATTATCAGCTGTTACGCAGGGGTAGCAGTTGTATGTGCAGTTCTTGGTTTTTTATGTACCAGAAAAAAGCCAAAGGTAAGGATGTTTTTTGCAAGGGAAGGCTTTGTACTGGTTTCCTTAGGCTGGCTGGTTCTAAGCTTTTTTGGCTGCCTTCCTTTTGTGTTAAGCGGGGAGATACCTCATTTTATTGATGCTTTGTTTGAAATTGTGTCCGGTTTTACTACTACCGGTTCTAGTATCCTTCCAGAGGTGGAGAAGCTGTCAAAAGCCAGCCTGATCTGGAGAAGTTTTTCCCACTGGATCGGAGGCATGGGCGTTCTGGTATTTATCCTTGCTATTCTTCCCATGGCAGGAGACTATGATATGCACATCATGAGAGCAGAAAGTCCGGGACCTTCTGTAGGGAAACTGGTACCGAAGATCCGTATTACTGCAAAACTTTTGTATATCATCTATTTCTGTATTACAGTGGCAACGGCTGTTTTCTTATTAATTGGAAAAATGCCTGTATTTGATACTATCTGTATGAGCCTTGGCGCAGCAGGTACAGGAGGTTTTGCCTGCCGAAACAGCGGCCAGGCGGGATATACGGTATACCAGCAGGCAGTTTTAAGTATTGCCATGATCCTTTTTGGCATTAACTTTAACGTATATTACCTGCTTCTCATCCGCAAACCAAAAGAAGCATTTAAGTGTGAGGAAATGCGTGGATATCTGGCGATCATCCTGATCGCAGTGGTACTGATTACTGTTAATATCCGCTCCATGTTCCCGTCCCTTTTCCTGGCTGCCCATCACGCATTATTCCAGGTTGCTTCTATTATTACAACTACAGGTTATTCCACTGTGGATTTTGATAAATGGCCGGAATTTTCAAAATGCATTATCGTACTGTTAATGTTCATCGGTGCCTGCGCCGGAAGTACAGGCGGCGGAATGAAGGTTTCACGTATTATGATCGCATTTAAAGAAGCCAAACGGGAAATCTCTACTATGATCCACCCAAGAAGTGTAAAGGTCTTAAAATATGAAGGAAAAGTGATCGGAAATGATACTCTTCGTGTTTTAAACTGCTATATCATCGTATATTTTATGCTGTTTGTAGCGTCGGTCCTTATTGTCAGCCTGGATAATTACGATTTTACCACCAGCTTTACAGCAGTAGCAGCAAACTTCAACAATATTGGACCGGGACTTTCCGTTGTAGGACCTGCTTCCAATTTCTCCATGATGTCCTATCTGTCAAAATCCGTGCTGATCTTTGATATGCTGGCAGGAAGACTGGAGCTGTTCCCGGTACTTGTCCTTCTTTCTCCTGGAACCTGGAAGAGAGGATAAAAACAGCCCTATAAAATATATTGGCGCAGTCCAAAAAAAGCAGTTCAAAAAAATTAAAAATGTCCTTGACATTTGAAAAGTCGGGTGCTATTATACTTGAGTATGCCGCACAGCGAGGTAAAAGATTTCGCAAAGAAACACCGAAGCTGGCGAGTAATGAACATAGGAGGTGCCTTTTTATGTACGCGATTATTGCAACAGGCGGAAAGCAGTACAAGGTAGCAGAAGGCGATGTCATTAAGGTAGAAAGACTGGGCGCAGGCGCAGGCGAGACCGTAACATTTGACCAGGTGCTGGCTGTTAACAACGGCGAACTGCAGATTGGATGCCCAACCGTAGCCGGAGCAACTGTTACAGCAACAGTTGAGAAGGAAGGCAAGGGAAAGAAAGTTATCGTTTACAAGTATAAGAGAAAAACTGGCTATCACAAAAAGAACGGCCACAGACAGCTCTTTACACAGGTTAAGATCGAAAAGATCAACGCTTAATTGTAAATGGTATGATCCAGACGACAGTATTTAAGAAATCCACAGATTCAGGCAATGATCTTTACTGCGGGATCGTGATTAAAGGGCATGCAGGTTATGCTGAAGAAGGTGAGGATATCATCTGCGCAGCAGTTTCTGCACTGGCTATTAATTTTTATAATTCAGTAGAGACATTTACGGATGACGGATTTGAAGGGATAGCAGGACAGGAAGACGTTCAGTTTGACTTCCGCTTTACTTCAGATATAAGCCCTGAGTCACAGCTCCTTATGAATTCTCTTGTTCTGGGACTTCAGAATATTGAGAATGATTATGGAAAATCATACATTAATATCCGATTTAAGGAGGTGTAAGACATGTTAAAGATGAACCTTCAGTTATTCGCTCATAAAAAGGGTGTTGGTTCTACTAAGAACGGCCGTGATTCCGAGTCCAAGAGACTTGGCGCAAAGAGAGCTGATGGACAGTTCGTACTGGCAGGAAACATCCTGTACAGACAGCGCGGTACACATATTCATCCTGGCAACAACGTAGGTAAGGGCGGCGACGATACCTTATTTGCTTTAGTAGACGGAGTTGTTAAGTTTGAAAGAAAGGGCAGAGACAAGAAACAGGTTTCTGTTTACCCAAGAGCAATCAACGAGTAATTCTGAGGGCCCCATACGAATATGTATGGAGCCCCTTTTTTCTGTATCCTCAGTGGTAAAAGCATAGTTTGGTTACTGGGGATCTTCACATTCAACACCAACAGGAGGTGCTGTATAATGTTTGCAGATAGAGCAAAAGTATTTATAAAGTCCGGTAAAGGCGGAGACGGTCATGTTTCTTTCAGAAGAGAACTGTATGTTCCTAATGGCGGTCCTGACGGCGGAGACGGCGGAAGAGGCGGCGATGTTATTTTCCAGGTAGATACCGGAAAAAACACACTGGTAGATTTCCGTCACATCCATAAATATGTGGCAAAAGACGGACAGGAAGGCGGAAAGCGCCGCTGTCACGGAGCAGATGCCGATGATCTGATCGTAAAAGTACCAGAAGGTACTGTAATTAAAGATTTTGAATCCGGAAAAGTCATTGCAGATATGTCCGGTGATAATAAAAGAGAAGTTATTTTAAAAGGCGGAAAAGGCGGCCTTGGCAACATGCATTTCGCAACCTCCACCATGCAGGTTCCCAAGTATGCACAGCCTGGACAGCCTGGACAGGAACTGTGGGTCACCCTGGAGCTTAAGGTGATCGCAGACGTAGGTCTGGTAGGATTTCCAAATGTTGGAAAATCTACTTTATTATCTGTAGTCAGCAACGCAAGACCTGAGATCGCAAACTATCATTTTACCACCTTAAATCCACATCTGGGTGTGGTAGATCTGGGTGATGGCGCAGGTTTTGTTATGGCAGATATTCCTGGACTGATCGAGGGAGCTTCTGAGGGAGTAGGACTGGGACATTCCTTCCTGCGCCACATTGAGCGTACCAAAGTATTAGTCCATGTAGTAGACGGTGCATCTGTAGAAGGAAGAGATCCGTTAGAGGACATTCTGACGATCAATAAAGAACTGGAAGCATATAATCCGGAACTTTTAAAGCGTCCTCAGGTGATCGCAGCTAACAAAATGGATGCCTGTTTCTCAGAAGATGACTCCAACGACATCATTGCCAGATTAAAGGCAGAATTTGAGCCAAAGGGCATTAAGGTATTCCCAATCTCCGCTGTCAGCAGACAGGGCGTAAAAGAGCTGTTATGGCATGTAAATGACCTGTTAAAGACAGTAGATTCCGCACCGGTTGTTTTCCAGAAGGAATTTGAGATCGAGTACCAGGGCGACCGTAACCTGCCTTACACTGTTACAAGAGCAGATGATGGTGCTTATGTAGTAGAAGGACCAAGAATTGAAAAAATGCTTGGTTATACCAACCTTGACTCTGAGAAGGGATTTGATTTCTTCCAGAAGTTCTTAAAGAACACCGGTATTTTAGAAGACCTTGAAAAGGCCGGTATCAGTGAAGGTGACACTGTCCGTATGTATGGACTGGAGTTTGATTATTACAAATAAAATGTGACTATTGATCGTATTCGTTTATATAGATAAAGGAGAAACCAATGACAAGTAAGCAGAGATCCTATTTAAAAGGTCTTGCAATGAACCTGGATCCGATCTTCCAGATCGGTAAGTCCAGCCTTACACCAGAAGTGACACAGGCTGTTTCTGAAGCATTAGAAGCCAGAGAACTTGTAAAGATCACTGTATTAAAGAACTGTCTGGATGATGGCAGATCGATCGCAGAAGTACTGGGCGAGCGTACTCATTCAGAAGTAGTACAGGTGATCGGAAGAAAGATCGTACTGTATCGTCCGGCAAAGGATGAGACAAAGAGAAAGATCGTATTACCTTAATCACAGATGATCGCAGAGGTTTGACATGGCAAAAATAGGAATTTTGGGAGGAACCTTTGATCCTGTCCATAATGGCCATCTTGCCCTTGGGAAACAGGCATATGAGCAGTTTAAACTGGATGAGATCTGGTTTATGCCATCCGGCCATCCTCCTCACAAGAAGAGCCGTCTGGTGACGCAGGGAAAAGAACGGGAAGATATGGTTAAGCTGGCAATTGCGTCAGTTCCCTATTTTGTATATTCCGATTTTGAATTAAAAAGGGAAGGAAACACCTATACAGCGCAGACATTAACATTGCTCAGGGAAGCTTATCCCCAGCATGAGTTCTATTTTATCATAGGAGCAGACTCCCTTTATGAGATCGAACAGTGGTATCATCCGGAACTGGTGATAAAACAGGCAGTTTTACTGGCAGCAGCAAGACCCTATGAAAAAGAACATCCAAATTTTGAAAAGCAGGTAAAATATCTGCAGGAAAAATTTGATGCCAGGATCGGAGTGATACGTTTTGAAGAAATGGATGTATCCTCCCGACAGATACGAAAAGCAGTTGCGCTGGGACAATCTATTAAAGATCTGGTTCCAGGTCCGGTTGCCGGATATATCAGGATACATGGACTTTACAGAGAAGCCTTTGAAGATTAAAGGAGTGAGACAGTTATGCAGATGAGCAATCATTGCAGCCAGATCATGATGCTGCGCAGTAAACTGAAAACAAAACTGGATCCTATGCGTTATGAACATTCACTCAGCGTATCTTTTACCTGTATGAATCTTGCCATGCGTTATGGATATGATATAGATAAGGCAGAACTTGCAGGACTGATGCATGACTGCGGTAAACGTTTTGCAGATGAGATTATCTTAAAGAAATGTATCAGCCACAAAATTCCTGTGACTGATGCAGAAATGAAGGCACTTCCGGTACTTCACGCCAAGTACGGTGCCTGGCTGGCTGAAAATAAATATGGGATCGAAGATCCGGAGATCATAAGTGCCATTGCCTGTCATACAACAGGTAAGGCGGACATGTCCGTTCTGGATAAGATCGTATATATTGCAGATTATATTGAACCAAGACGCTATAAAGCGGATAATCTGCCTCAGATGAGAAGGCTTGCCTATGAAGACCTGGATCAGACCATGTATGAAATATTAAAAAGTACACTGGAATATCTTGCAAAGAAGGGCGCAGATGCTGATCCTATGACCGCTACAGCTTATGAGTACTTCAAGCAGCTGGTAGCAGCCGAAAAGTAAAAGGAGAAATAGAATGAATTCTAAGGAAATGGTAAAGATCGCCTACGAGGCGTTAAGTGATAAAAAGGGCCAGGATATCAAGATCATCGATATCCAGTCTGTATCTGTTCTTGCTGATTATTTCATCATTGCAGACGGAAGCAACCCAAACCAGGTACAGGCAATGGCTGACAATGTAGAAGAGATGCTTGGCAAAGCAGGCTGCGAATGCAAACAGATCGAAGGCTATCAGAGTGCAAACTGGATTCTTATGGACTACAAAGATATTATCGTGCATATTTTCTGCCGCGAAGACCGTCTGTTCTATGATCTGGAGCGTATCTGGAGAGATGGAAAGACATTTGTGGATGTAAATGAGATTGATTAAATGTTTGTTTAATTCCTTTTATTTCGCGAACATTCCCTCTAATCACGAACAAGGGATAAAATAAGTGTGAAAAATTCCTTTTATATCACGAACAGAAAGGGAAAAACCTGCAAATGGTTTTTCCCTTTTATCGTGAATAAGAGATAAAAATGATGTGGTATAAAAAAAGTTGACACCTCATTCTCAAGGATTTGAGATATAATCA
>QFCF01000783.1_pt1 | contig 35583 bp, 35 predicted proteins | sample 5346961 | NCBI WGS metagenome assembly QFCF01 (sample SAMN09062253, study PRJNA434731) | Human gut metagenome, whole genome shotgun sequencing project. | reverse complement strand
CCGCAAAGCCGCTGCCCCAGATTTTGTGTCCAACTTGGACACATTCGGAACGAGCAAAGCCGCTGACCCAGATTTTGTGTCCAACTTGGACACATTCGGAAACCGCAAAGCCGCTGACCCAAACTTTGTGTCCAACTTGGACACATTCGATTCTCGCACTCGTATGTTTTTATATTATAGAAAAAGCGAGGGGGCAGTCGTCTGACTACCCCCTCGCAGAACTTTTCGCTCGCTCCTTGACAGATCGAAATTTTCAATCTATACTAATAGATAAGGAGCTTTTTTAAAGCTCGACGGTCATCGGAGCTCCAAACTCCGGGAGACCGCCCGGTACACTCGTGAGGCAACACGACTGCACCAGATACAGAACCGTTTCGCAGACGGTAATGTACCTCTTTGTATTCTATTCTAAATGAATGATCCCGTTTTGTCAAGCCGTTCCGGCACGATAGCCTGCCGAAACCGCACCGGTAAACCCTGTGTAAATTGGGGATATTGGCAAACTCGCTCTATTTGGAAGGAATTTCTGGTACTGTATCTGATGTTTGGTTGTTAGGCCACAGGTGTATCGCACACCTGTGGCCTTTTTGTTTTTCCGGATCACCCGGATCAACACCGCCCCGGTATCTCAGCCCTGTGCTTTGATATATAGAAAAACCGAATATCCCGCTGCGGAGTTTTCTTTCAAAAGGAGAAGAATTCCGATGGCTTTGTTCAGTGTACCATTTTTTAAGGAAAATAGAGCAAAATCAGCGGAAGTATCCCGGTTTTTGGTATCCACACATCATACATAGATCGATCAGTTTGCTGCGGATCGCCTTTTTTCCGAAAAAGAGGGGAACCGATGGCTTTGTTTAGTGTACCCTTTTTTAGGGTGCAGCGAAAAGAAAAGGAAGTGCAACACCATGACCAAGACCAAGCGCACCACAGCCGAACGCACCATCAAGGGCCAGTATCTTCAGTTCTTCACCTTCCTGTTCCAGGAGCCGTTCCTGAGCGGGCTTTCCAGCCACGCAAAGGTGCTGTACACCCTGTTCCACAACCGCACCAACCTCAGCCGGAAAAACAAGTGGGTCAACCAGGCCGGGGAGATCTACACCATCTTCACACGGGAGGAGATCGGGAAGCTGCTGGGCATTTCGGCCTCCAGCGCCACCAAGGTGGTCCGGGAGCTGATCCGCGTCGGCCTCCTGGAGGAGGAGATCCACCAGGGCCATGCCAGCCGGTTCTACCTGCTCGCCCCGGAGGAGCAGCTGCAGGCCGCCTGCCAGCCCGCCCCTGCTGCGTCCTGGTGCAGCCCGGAACACGAGCCGGAACAGCTGGAATCCCCCTGCGGGACCCCCGTAGAATTTGAGGGGGACCCCCGTAAATCTGAGGGGGGTACCCCCGTAAAATTTACGGCAGAGTATAATAATATCAGAGATATATCTAAGAGAGAATATCCATCTATCGATCATAGAGAGATGGATCAAACAAACGACCCCTGTAATCTGGACTTCCACCAGGACTATTATGCCCGGAAAATCGAGGAGATCGACAACAGCCTGGCGGATTGCTACCAGGAGCGGGCGGCGATGCCGGAGAGCCAGTCTGCTGAGATGTTTGCACGCATCGACCGACTGTACCAGCAGAGGGACGAATTCTGCCATCTGCAGGTGGATTACACCGCTCTGCCGCTGTGCGAGGTGGAGGAGCGCATCCAGGAACAGATCGACTACGAGGCCCTCACCGGGGTCCAGGGGAGCTGTGCAGGCGACCGGGCACTGGTGGACAGCATTGTATCGGTCGTGGCCCAGGAGCTGCACCAGAAGGGGTTGGGGGCCACCACGCGGGAACGGTTGCTGCGCCTTTCTGCCGAGCAGGTGGAGACCATCGTGGAGTCGGTCCTTGCCTATCAGAAGCCCATCCGCAACCCCAAACGCTTCCTGGAGCGCTGCGTCCTGAATGCAGCGGTGTCCCAGGGGGCCCTGTCTGCCAACCGCATGGCCCTCTGCTGCTGACAGGGAGGGTCTGTTCGGGTGCGCGGTAATCCCAAGATTTCGAGGAGGTCAAGATGCTGAAGCTGTATCGGGTGCTGCCGGACGAGACCACCGTGGTCTATTCCCAACGCCAGGCAGACAAAACGGTGATCGTCCATCTCGAGCGCCCCACCGAGCACGGGTTTGACAGCGCCAGATGCCGGCTTGCTCCGGTGCGGTGGCTGGAGCATTCCGGCTATTCCAGGTGGGAGATCTGCGCCTTTGAGACGATGCTGCTGCGGGAAGAAGAGCAGCTGCTGGCCCTGGCCGAAGCGGCGGAGGAGCGCTGAGACGCCGCCGCCCTGCCTTTGCTGTGGGGGAGGGATAGGGCACAAAAAAGCTCTGCGCTTTTTTGGGGAAAAGCACAGAGCATTCAAAATACGGGGCAAGGGAATCGGGGTCGGACAGCACCCGCAGAGGAGCACAGCCTGGGCGCGCCTTGCCTACTGGAGGTGGAGCAGCTGTTTGAGGGCGTCCTGCAATACCTGAGAAAGATCGAGGCCCTGTTCTCGGGCAGCGGCGTCCAGCCAGGCGGGGAGAGTCACAGTCCGGCTGACCGACCGAACGGCTCTTTCGTTTTGTTGGGTCAGAATCTCGTTCAGCGGCGTGGGGGATGGGAGCTCCTCGCCATCTTCCTCCAGGCCGATCATCACGCAGCCAAGCAGTTCCCGGGCCGACAGGAGGGTGTCCTGGTCGTCGATGCCACTGGTGGCACAGCCGAGGTCCGGAAAGCAAACAGCGATCTCCTGCCCCGGCTCGCAGGTGAAAACAGCCGGGTAAAAATAGCGTTCCGCTTTTTCCATAAAATCCGTCCTTTCAGTCCAGATTGCACGCTTCGTAGAGACTCACTTTTTCTTCCAACACGGTTTTTTTGAACGAGTCTTCGCTGGGCATCTTGGAGGCTTGCAAAATTGCCCCCATTGTCACCAGGTCAATCGGCTTCCGGAACGCCTCGGTCAGATCGTCGTACAGGAGAGTAAAAGTTTGCAGCAAATCTGTCTGCCCGGACAGATCCACTAGCAGATCCAGGTCGCTGTCCTCCCTGGCAGTGCCGCGTGCGTAGGAACCGAACAGATACACAGCAGACAGATTGTACTTCTGTGCGATGGGTGTGATGATGCGCCGGATTTCGTCCAGTGTACAGATCACAGCGATCCCCCCTTCCAGCAAGTCCGTTCAGCCCCATTATACCGAGGATCCAGGGGGAGCGCAATGGAAGGAAAGTGAAAGTTACTGCTGCTTGAAGATAATCTGTCTGGGCTGTTTTCTGCGATTTTTCCTGTGGCAGCTAACTTGTGGCCAACTTGGCCACAAGTTAAGTCGGCGCATTCACCTTGATGTTTTACTGCCGCTCGTCTTTGTTCTTAACGGAAATATTAGGAAACAATCATAGGATTTATGTACACAAAATAATATTCCAAATTATAGTAAAAATGTTGATTGAATTCAGCGCTTTTATTTGATAAAATCCTCTTGAAAAGCACTCAAAATCACAAAAAGAAGGCAACATAATGAATGCAAAACGACTTTACAGTCTCATCCTGTCGGTTACTTTGGCACTTGGTTCTATATCTGTTGCATCGGCGGATGAGATGCAGCTTCCCTCTCCTGAAGCAATCGATTCTATGCATTTGCTCACTCCCGTACTGAAAGCGGAAACGGAGGCCGAATCCGAGGCAGCCTTGCAATCACTGGTGGATTTGGATGCCAATGGGAAACTCCTTGCTTTGGCGCAGATTGCTGAATTTGCAGAAAAACAGGGTGATCTTGAGGTTCTTATCGCATTCTTACCCTATTTAGGAGAAGATCTGAGGGGTAGCCTGGATGCCACCACCGCCACCAAAATTTTGGAGAGCGATGTGTATAGCGATCTGTTCAAGATTTATGTGATTGATTTGGCAAATACCTTGGATAACTTCTCAAGCGCTAGCTATAACAAGGCACTTGTAGATGTTGCGATGGATTCCAGCGAATCTGATGAGCTGCGGATTTATGCGGCTCACGATATGGACGCCGATATGGTTTCCGATCCCGCTGCTATTTACGAAACCCTTTACAATGATGCCGATTCCATGGAAGATAAAATGTTGATGCTCAAGGACATCGGCTTTGTTGAGCCTGCTACCGCACGAGAGCTTTCCCTTGATGTATTGGACAACTACGAAGCGTATGAGAGCCGGATCGTCACCATGGCCAACAAGGCCTATATCCGCTCTATCAACGGAGAACAGGAACTGATCGATGATATCATTACCCGCAACCGAGAGATAATGGCTGCTGGTGATGCAGAACTGACCAATGGCTGTGTTCTGGCGCTCTCGGAGCTGAAGGAACCAGAGGCAGTGGAACTCATCTTTGAACTGGAAAGCTTTGAAGGTGTCAGCGGCCTCTATAAGTTGGTGGATTATAACTTTGATGGTGTTACGGCCTACACTGCTGAAGCTGGCCCGGCGAGTCTTACCAAAATCGTCGAGGCTGTTCCGGTAAAGGAGTTTATCCCTATCATTGAATCTCGTATGGCACAGCGCAGTACCGATGCACTGAGTACAGAGGTGGGAGCCGATCTTCTTAATACGATTGAGATTGCCAATTCAGAAGTGTCGACTCGTGCAGCTTCCAGTTCCAACTGGGATGGGTATGCTGTTTATCGGGATGGAGTGACATCTGCAGGGATTGAAATCAACTGGCATGCAGGTATAGTAGTATCCTCAAGCGGAAATTACACAACTATTGAGGACATAGCACACCATTCAGGGGAAGGAGCGACATCGCTTGCATCATATTCTGAATTTCTGGACGGGAACTCTTTCATGGGTGGCTATCGCAAGACAACCAATACTTCAACTCGTAACAAAATCGTAGCAACAAGTAATGAAATGGTCGAAGAAGCTATTTCTTATACAGTGTTTTCTCTCATAACCCACAATGCAAGTAGCTCAGATAAAGAAATTAGTATATCCAACTTGCAAAATGTACGGTGTGATGGTTTTGTGGAATACGCATATGAATCAAATGGGCAAATAATCCGAGGCGGAAATATTAGTACGTATTATGGAGCGGAGTCGGATAATGCTATGTCAAGAACTGTGTATTTCCCCAAACACCAAGCAGAAAGTATGACCAAACTATGATGATGAAAAAAATTAAAAACAAGGAAAACATTTCTTCTTTGCTCTTTTTGATCTGTGCACTCACATTTCTCTCCATCTATGGAGGTATGATGGCATTCTCTCCTTATGAGCCTTTCTCCATAGGAATGCTCATTATCATTGCCAGTGCCATGATTGGATTTTTGATTGCATGTGCCCTCTCCACTTATGGTTACCCTGAACGGAAGCCTTTCCTTGTTGGGTTCTTTTTCGGCCTTGCACCAGCTCATGTCATTTCACTGTTTCTTGGTGCCGCTGTACTTACACTCCTGTTGAGGAATACCAATTTTTTCTCCTATATACCAGTATGGGGAATCTGTATTCTAATCGGTTCAACTTTTTGGGGGTTCGCAGCTGTTCCCGTCTGTGCTATCTTTCGTTGGATATTCGCACAGCACCGAAAAGATTAATTTGCTAATTTCTTGCTCTGTGAGAAATACTTCGATTCTGCCTATTTTCATTTGCGCAGATTCTGGGCCTCCAAAACCTCCTCGTTCTTGTGCTACCCCAGTTTGTGCGGACAGCGCGAAAGCCCGCTGGTTGGAAGATATTGAATTTTAAGCTGAGTAGCAAAACCCAAGCGGCGTCATTTCAGCACCAGGCGCTCAAAGCAATAAATTCCTATACACCCAAGCATCTTCGCAGTAATATGGATGTGGTTTAATGCCCAAATTCAAAGATAAATCAATGTTTCTCTGGCTCCCGGCACTTCCTGGAATTTTTGGTTTTCTACTGATCGGCACAGCGGAGTGGCTGGCAAGTATAGGAGGCCCATGGCTTTCTCTGGAACAAGTACTTATGGCAGTTACGCTGACTCTGCCAATAGGATTTCCATTTTATTGTATCTGGTTTCACTGGAGGAAACTTGGGCATCCGTTAATACCTGTTCTATTCTATCTGTCCATGAGCCCAATGCCTGTCTTTGGTGTCGCCATATATCTATATGGAATCGGTTTTCAGCTTTGGAGCTGGTCGCAGTGGATGGTGTTGATGACCTTTTTATTGGCGTTGATTGCTCTCTTTCTCCCAATGGCTTTTTTCTCCATCGCCATATATTACCTTATAGCACACCGTCACAAAGGCTAACTAAATTTCAGTATAATCCCACATCTTTTAGGGTATGTACCAGTAGGCAGAAATGATGCGAGTATCCATCTGGATACAGTGAAAACCCCCGGAGATTGCAGCTCCGGGGGTTTTCTTTTGGCTGAAAGAGGGGGACAATTTGCCCAGGCTGGCTGCCAAACCGAATGCCTGGGGGAGACCGTGTAAGACCCTGCAAAGGCAGGCCGTGATCAACCAATCAGGAATCCTCCGGCTTTCGCTGTGGGGTCACTGACTTGGACAGTTCCTGAAACGCTTCAAGATTTTCCTCAATCAACCGATCTGCAGCCTGATCCACCAAAGAGCGGCGATATGCCTGGAAACTGTCATATTCGGAAAAGTCCACAACGACATACCGGGGTTTATTGTTTCTTAAGATCACTGCAGCTCCCTGCTCATCCACCAGACGAGCTACCCGGGAAAAATTCTGATTCGCTTCGGTCATGGCAACCAGTGCATTGGTATCGATCCTCACAAAAATCACCTCCAGAATAGTATGCGCTGAATATAGGTTGCCCATCGTCAGATCTCCTTTCATGACAACTCAACATAACGATGGGGCTGCTCTTTATAGTTTTTAACAACATATTCGCCTACTTTTTCATAAACGCAGGGGCTGTTTTCAAGTTCCTCTGACGTTATAGGGGATTCATGCAGAATCGCATCGAAAAATATCCTCTCCAAATATTCATACTTGGAATAAATGCCTTGGGATGCCCATACAAGCGAATTGCGCACATAAGATGCGTGAGTTTTGAAGAGCTCATGCTCTACATTAAACCCAAGAGAATTCGCAAAAAGAACAGCAAACGCAATTACAGTTCTTGTATTTCCTTCTCGAAAAGGATGTATCTGCCAAATCATAGAAATAATCCTCACCAAGCGAAATACGATATCATGATCATTATCACCGGTCCGGTTGATCTTTTTTATCTCTTTCATTGCTTCTTTAAGCTGTTTCTTGATTTCTTTTGGATATGAATATCGAACAGTATCTCCACCCAGCACTTCTTCAGCTTTCACCATTTGAATCGTTCTAAACTCCCCTGCCCAGTCGTAAAGCTGACCAAAAATCATTCTATGGATTTCCTGGAGAGTTTCCACATCATACTTATCAAATTTCTGATTGTAAAGGCTAGTCATAGCTAAATTGGAAGTATCAGCTTCCAACTTGCGTAGAAGATTTTGATCCTTAATTTCAAAAGAATTCTTCAAAACATCTACATCATTATATAAATATGGATCTCGCATTTTTATTTTCCCTCTCCAAGACGATAATATTTTTTTAATGTATCTTCAAAAAGGGAAGAAAAGGTCCTTTCTCCTGAAACCCAATCTGAGATTCCTTGCGCCAGATCCGCAGTTATAGGGACACCTTCAATAGCATTCAAACTATCAGCGAAAGAGACGCTACGTGCTTTTTGAGATTCAGAAAGAAGATCCATTCCATCTGTGAGCTTCAGAAACAACAATTCCCGGCTTACTTCATTCCCTAGAAGTTTTGCAGCCTGTTCCAACTGTTTTATCCTAGAAACTATTTGTTTTTTTTGCTCTAAGGCCGATTTCCTTTCCTTTATTTTTTGGATCATATCTTCTACTTCTGCCTGTTTCAAGTACTGGCTGACAATTCGGCCCGATTTTCTGCTTTGAAGATAATAATAATTTTTCCCGTTAATCGTTTTTTTTGAAATATATCCCGTTGGCAAAACATCCAATCGTTGCTGAAGGGCTCTTGCTTCAGCCAATAGAGTTTTGTACTCGGCAGTAAGATTATGTTGCATAAGATCACCTCTTCTTTATTATATCAATTTTAACCTTAAAGTTTCAATATTTATAATAAAGTAGGTTAAATTAGTTGGCATAAGCGATAGGGTTGGACCATAAAAAGCAAAAAGGCCGCAATATGCGGCCTTTTTTACATTAGATCCCGGTTTCAAAGGGCGTCTGAATTCATTTTGCAGATGGTATTTGATGGTGCTGTACATAGAGATTACACCCCTATAGAGAGAAGACATATTGGGGTTCAGTTGCCCGTTCTCAAGATGCACATTCTGAACGGCCCAACCGCCGATGTCCACGACATAGATACTGGGCTGCTTGACGACCTCAGCGGGAAGAGTCAGAAGGATGGAATATGTGATTAGCTATCTCTTCCAGCATGTAAATCACAGCGAGCCCCCCTTTTTTTCAGCAAGTCCGTTCAGCCCCATTATACCGAGGAGCCAAGGGGAGAGCAATGGGGGACACAAGCGAAAATATCCGGTGAGATTCACCCTGTTTTCTCGGAAGCCTGCTTCTGTGGTCTAAAATGCTCACAGGTTCGAACAGCTCTGATTGAAGCGACAGTAGCCTTGTGATATACTGAATATAGAATAAGGGTGCTACTGGCAGACGGTTAGCCCCCTACTCAATTACGGAAGTAACTGCTTGCTTGGAGGCTCGGCGGTTACTTCTTTTTATTTGCTGATACGATCCACAGCGAAGGCAAGGGCTTATCGGTTCAGTGGTCACCGCCCGTAATCGGCAGTTTCTTCTGGTTTTTGGCAATCGATGCAGTACAGAGAAAGTTTCCTGGTCAAACGGTGCGATTTGACTTATTTGATTTTTTGGTATACTATATTTAGGTATTCAGGAATTTCCGGTGGATTTGAGAATACTGTTGTTTTGTAGGTATCCAAACCTCAAACGAGTGTTTCTGAATTGTAAAACAAAAAAGAGGCTTGTATGAGCCTCTTTTTTGTTTGGCAAGTTTAAAATATTTTTGGTATGATGAAGTTGGCCGCCTGATGCACGATTTCTTCTGCAAAGAAGCCAAAGACATACACAACGCGATACTGGCCCGAAATGTTAGACGCTACAAAACAGAGAAAGAAGGAGTTGAGACTATGTGCAGAGTTTCTGAAAAAATTCGAAACGAAGAAAATGCCGAAAGAATCAAGAACTTGATGGAGACTACCGGATGGTCATTTGAGCAGACATGTGATAAAATGAAAATTCCTGCAGAAAGACGCCCAACCATCAAAGAAATCATGCAGTCAATGTAAATATGTTGACATGTTTCCTGGAATGCGATAAACTGAATATATTGATTGTAGCATCCCGACCGCTGTTCTGGCGGTTAAGTATGGCTCTGCTCCCTTGTGAGCACTGACCGGTTTGAAACATTTTAGGCACGATTGCGCCCTTTTTTGGGCGTGACCGTGCCTTTTTTATTAGCCAATTCAAGGGCAGCCCTTTTTATATAGAAAAGAAAATCCACCTGGAACTGAAAGGAGAAAAAGATGGGATTCGATAGCCTGTTGTTGGAAGGCCTCAGTCTATTGAGCTGGTCCGATCTGTCCTGCAAGGATATGTCAGTGGATTTTATCGATACATCTGGCGTTGAGGCAGTCAAGTGGCTTCCTCTGGCCAACGGATATACAAATGTATTGAGTATCATATTAAATGATTTATGTTTTTTTATTCTCTTGATTAAAACAAGTAAAAAATGGTTGGAAATGAAGAATTGTAATCCCCCTTACATGAGAAAAACACGATCCATTCCTACGACTAACCAGTTAAGAAGGAAAAAGAGCCGTGAGGGGGCGGTAAACCCTCCGCCTGCGGGGTGGCGTCAACCCCTGTCTTCATTGCTGAACAGATGGCGTCTGGCCCACGATACGGGTGAATTTTGTGAAAGATTGAGGGAAAAATGTATGAAAAATGGATCGATCATTCATCAGATCAACAGGGAGCTGCAGAGCCAGCTCCGTATCGGTGAAAAAAAGAGAGAGGCAAAGGCTGCGGAACAGACAAACCACCCCCAGGGGATCTTCAGCTATCGGACACTGGAGGTCTACACAGAGCAGTGCTGCCGTTTTGCAAAATGGGGCAAAGAGGAGCACGGCTGCCGTACCCTGGAGGAGCTGCGGCAATTTGTGCCGGAGTACATCCGGCGCGAAATAGAACGGGGGCTTTCGGCCTGGACGGTGCGCACCGAGGTGGCAGCCATCTCCAAGCTCTACCAGGTCCCCACAACGTCCTGGGGGATTTCCCTGCCTTCCCGGAAGAGAGAGGATATTATCCGCAGCCGGGGAGCTGCTGCCCGTGATGCACATTTCTCCGAGGAGAGAAATGCCGATCTGGTGGCTTTTCTCCGGGGGAGCGGCCTCCGCCGGTCGGAGGCGGAGGCCGTACGCCCCTGCGATATTCACAGCAGCAATGCAGGGGTTTTTGTTGAAGTGAGAAAGGGAAAGGGCGGGAAAGCACGGACTGTAACGGTCACACAGGCCGCTCAGGCATTGGTTGTATCATACCAGGGGGAGGGACAAAGGGCGATCTGGGGCAAGATCGAAAGCTCCTGCGATGTACACAGCTATCGTCGTGAGTATGCAGCTGCCAGGTATGCCGAGCTGGCCCGGGATCCCCACACCCTGCCGCCGAACGAGCGGTATCTCTGCCGTGGCAGCCGCAGGGGAGAGGTATACGACCGGGCTGCCCTGGCCCAGGTATCGCAGGATCTGGGGCACAATCGGCTGGAGGTGGTCGTGACTAACTACCTTGGAAACTGAGGCTTGCTTCATTCAAAAAGAGAATGTGTCCAACTCGGACACATTCTCTTTCGTTCCATTCCTCAATCAGGCGGAAATCTCAGATATTCCGGTGCAAGCAGATAGGCAACCTGAATGCAGAATTTTTCTCCGCGCTTATCGCATACGAAGTTGCAATCGGATCATGGCGCAAAAACAACGATTTTCCAAGTTACCCATCATAGGCAATTCGAAAATAGTCCAAATAAGCTTTATATCTGTCCTGTGCGGTCAGACAGGTATCCATCAGATATCCTTTTTCTCGTCCCCACTCTTTTAATCCTCGATAGTAGAACAATTTTAGATCATCTTGATATCGGCAAAAATAGCGGAAATCAAAGTTAATAATAACCGATATTTTTGCCGATACAGGAAAATTTATACCGAAGTTGGATCAAATCCTGCCTGCAGAAGAAGTGATCCTGCTGGACCAGGACTTTTGTGAACTCCGGCTTGACTCGCCCGATTTGATGCTGTAAACTGGTAGTGATGGCAGATCCATCTGAAATAACAAAGCATGTGTCGTGGTGTTTTTCTCAACTTTGAGGTTTGAAAGTCGTGTTGTTTTAGATGGTAGTCAAACCGGAATCAGCACACAGGCTTAAAAACAGAGCCCGACTGGCCCGTTCAGAAAAAAAGACCCGGCTGGGTCTTTTTTCGCATCCAGAATCCGGAGGTGTTTTCATGGAATATCGTATTGCAGAATCCGCGTCCGGGAGCGCTGTGCTGCACATCACAGAAGTTCATGCCCTGAGCAGCTTCCGGCTGTGGGCAAAATTTTCGACCGGAGAGAGCCGGATCCTGGATCTTACGCCGCTGCTGGACACCGAGGCCTTTCGTCCTCTTTGCGATCCAGCCCTCTTCGGGCAGGTCAGTCTGGATCACGGTGTTCCGGTCTGGCAGAATGGTGCCATCGATTTAAGCCCTGCCTATATCTACACCCAGGGCAGTGCGGTGTAACAGCAGGAAAATCAAGGGGGAGAAGAATGGAATACAACGAACTGAGCCGGCAGGAGCTGATCGGTTATCTGATGGATTTTGTAGAAGGACTGGAGCAGCACTCACTGGATGCGGATGAGCAGGGCTTCGTGGAGCTTCACAAAAAAATCATCTGGGAGCTTTGTCATGACCGAATCTATAAGGTGACCTTCTGCCGCCCTGACCAGGAGGCAGCGTCCAAACTGGCGGAGTATGATACCCAATACTTCTCCTCCTTGAAGGAGGCCAAACGGGAACTCCATCGCCGTATGAAGCGGCTGCAAAAGCAGTCATCGCTGGCCTTGCCGGAGGAGATCCGGAATCATCGTCTGCTCACCAGCATTGCACCGGAGCTGGATCAGAGCATCATCAGCAGCCGGGATCTTCCACTGGAAGGGGGAGAGCGGCGCTTTCAGTTCTACGAGCTGCGGATCTGGCAGCAGGGGGAGATCCGTCCGGTGCTGATGCTGTTGAGCGAAGTGATAACAGAGCCTTCTGTTCTGGAAGAGACAGCGCCCTCCCAGACCGCCCCCAAGCATGAAAAGGTGATTTCCTTTACAGATATCCAGCCCCGTTCGTGACCCTTTCTGCCAGAGAAAAGACCGGTTTGTGATTTTCCTGGCTGTATGCAATTCTTCTTTCCGGGTGCCCAGAGTGAAAAGCAGTCCCAATGGACTGCTTTTCTTTTTTTGAGAAAAAATTTTCAAAACCGGGTACGAATCCCCTCTGTTTTTCGGATAGAAGGTGAGGAGGACAAAACAGCCTCCCACAAAAACAGAAAGCCCCTGGCTCTCCAGGCCCGCCGCGGAGCGCCTGGGATCCAAGCGGCTTTCCAAATCCAAAAAACAAAGGAGAAATGATTGATGAGTATTCTGAAAGATGGTGCAACCTACCGATTTGAAAACCGAGCGGACGGGAACCGCTCCCTGAATGTCTACGGTACCAGCCCGGTTTCCCTGGCCAATGTCTGCCTCTGGGGGTCCAGCAGCGATGACATCTGCCAGCAGTGGGTCTATGAAGCTTCTGCCAATGGAAATCGTGGCTATCTGCGGTGTAAGGGCGCTTCCGGTCTGTATCTGGATGTCTACACCGGTTCCGGTGCTGCCAATGTTGTCGGCTACAACGCCCATGTCTATGCCATCAGCAACACTGCCTACCTGGAGATCGAGGAGATCGCCGGCGGCTATATCCGGATCAAGTCGATGTACAACGGCCGGTATCTGACCGCCAACCAGGGCAGCGGCGGCACTTCCGGCGGCAAGGATGTCAACGCTGCCGGCAATGTGTACTTCTACGATGGCGGCCTGACTGACCGCAGCCAGGACTGGCTGCCGGTACGGATGGATGCCGATCCTACCCCTGATCCGAAGCCGGAGCCTTCTGATGGTCAGAATCTTATCTTCCCAGTAAATAATGCGCGAATTACAGCAGGGTACAAAGTTTCTAAATATGAAACTCTTGGCTATGGTCGACATTATGGAACAGACTATGTTGATGCAGATCACATCGGTGAAATCGGGAATAGAAATATTATAGCTAGCGGACTAGGGAAAATTTACCGTTCCGGTTGGGATCGCAATGTTGGATATTTTGCATGTATTGTTTATCCTGATGCACTTATTATGGAAAATGGTCGTCGAACCAAAAAAGATGTTGCTGTGAGATATTGGCATATGAAAAGCTTGGATATTCCCACAGTGACAGATACTACAAATCCTGTAGAGATCTCTAAAAATGAAGTGATTGGTACGATGGGCCAAGAAGGGAAAGTAGCAAACGGTATTCATTTGCATGTAGAATGTGATACTGATGTGACTCCAGAGTACACTTACTGGACACCTACGCACTTTGCCTCTCCTCATATCTTCCAGAACGGAACCGATACAACAATTAGTCCAGGAGCGGTATTCCAGGTTGGTTCGAACCAAAGAGTAGGTATTAACTCTGAATATCTGGGCTCGTGGGTGCTGGAGGACGACTATCAGTATATTGGTAAATATTACACATTCTAAATTAAAAAACAAAAGAGAGATGAGAATCCATCTCTCTTTTATCTTTATGATGCAAACTGTATCGTCTCTAAAAAAGACTCGATTTCTTCTACTGTAACAGAAAGCGGATTTTGCTTTTGGAAAAAGCAAAAATTATAATAATACCCTCCTTCGCTACAATAGTAGTCACGAATGACATAGGTATCAGCAGTAGGAAGGTCTTCTCCTGATGTATCGATCAAAACCTGTTCTTGAACTATTGTCTGAAACATTCGGCTTCCGATCTTTTTTTGTTCCGTTGCATAGCTCTCAATATACTGAGAAATTTGATCAGGGCTATAGCAAACCAGAGTCAAAAACTTCTCCTCGTTAAAACTCAGCCCTTTGGAATTCCGATCAACAGATACAAAAGGCTCCCATTCAGAAGGACAGACAAGAATTACACTTTTTTGTGGATCAGGATCGTTTCCATTTCCGGCCCAATTGAATGTAAGTTCAAAGCTCTGTGGCTTATAATCAACTGCAGAAGAGGATATTTCTTCATTTGATCCATCCAAGGAAGGCAGATTTTCGGTTCTATTTTGACTGCATCCGGTTAAAAGACAGCTAACTATCAAAATTATCGCAAAAAACTTATGCGTACGGATTCCTCCTTTTACTTGCCACACTCCTCTTGTCCATATTGTATCATACCACCTTGAAAAAGAAAGGAGGTGACACCTATGGAAGAGCATACAAAGGCCATCCTGGCCGCCCTCTGCGGTGCTCTCACAGCTCTGGCCGAAAACTACGGCACGATCTGCTCCATCTGCTGCGCCCTGATCCTGCTGGACCTGCTCACCGGCCTTGCCAAAGCAAAGACCCAGGGCAAACTCAACAGCGACACCGGCTACAAAGGCTTCTGGCGCAAGGCTGCTCTGCTCGCTGCCCTGGCCTTCGGTATCTGCCTGGATCTGCTGGTGGAGTACGCCGCTGCCGCCGGCCTGGGGGCAGAGTTCCCCGCCCTGATCGGGCGGCTGCTCGCCTTCTACATCGCCGTCAACGAATGTATTTCCATCGCTGAGAACCTCTCGGCCTGCGGTATCCAGCTGCCTGGTTTTCTCACTGCCGCCCTCGGGAGCGCCAGGGACAAGCTCGACCAGCGCTGATCTCTGCCCTCATTATAGCAGTGTCCGGATCAGCTGTAAATCCTGCCGGAAAAAGCAACCCCTTTTTCTACACTCTGATGCAGGAGAAAATCGCGGCGGTTTTCCTAAAAACTTTAGATAATAATCGAATTGAAATGCGAACAAATATTCTGTATAATAGAATCGTAATCCAGAGATTAAACTCTATAAACCCATCAAATCCCACCTTTTTTTCCACTCAATGAAACTCTGGATTCCATCAAAGATGTTAGATTATACTCTATTTTGATTGGAGGAAATCGTTTGAAACAGAACATTCTTCGCCCGGCCAGTTTTCCAGAGAGGGAACTGTGCTGCCCCATTGACGGCCTCTCGTTCTGATCGCCAGTTGCCTGCCTGGGCGCTGCAAGGGAATATCCAATCAAGCCGAACTGAACGGAGCCTGTGCCGCACAACCCTCTGGCTAAACTCTGCACCAGACTGACATACGGTTTTTCCAAGGGCTCCTTCGGACAGAAAGGAGAGCCTATGCCGAAACAAAAAGCAGACCGTGAACAGTATCGAATCCGAATCGGGGAGGCAATTGTCCCTGTGAACCGGGAAATCTATCACACATATTATGGCGGGGAGAGGCAGGAGCGCTACCAGGTGGAGCGAGACCAGGCCCATGGAACCCTGCATTTCAGCGCGATGGGAGAAGAGGGAGTCGATGTGCTGGAGATCCTTCCGGTACGGGGAGAGACCCCTTTGGACACCATGGAGCGCCGGGAAAGAGATGCATTTCTCTCAGCGGCTCTGTATCGCCTTCCGGGACCGGACCGGAAGCTGATTCGGCAGCTCTACTGGGACGAGCTGCCCTGGACCGGAATCGCCCGGCAGAAGGGAGTGAGCGAGGGCGCGATCCGCAAGCAGGAACAGCGTATCCTCAGATCGCTGCGCACGGATCTGCAGGGGGCACTTTCGATTCCGGTACACACACCCGACAGAAAAAGAAAATGCAAGTGATCCCCGCTGTTTGCAGGAATCCCACCCCAAAAGCAGTCCCAATGGACTGCTTTTCTTTTTTTGAGAAAAAATTTTCAAAACCGGGTACGAATCCCCTCTGTTTTTCGGATAGAAGGTGAGGAGGACAAAACAGCCTCCCACAAAAACAGAAAGCCCTTGGCTCTCCAGGCCCGCCGCGGAGTGCCTGGGAGCCAAGCGGCTTTCCAAATCCAAAAAACAAAGGAGAAATGATTGATGACAATTGTAAACGGAAGAACCTATCGGTTCATCAATGTGTACCACAACGGCTACGGCCTCAACATCTACGGCACCGGTGCCTCCGACATCAAGGGCGGCCAGAATGTCTGCCTGTACTCGGAAAGCCCCACCGATTCGATGCAGCAGTGGGAGATCGAGGAGAGAGGCTCCAACGGCTACCGGCTCCGCGCTGTGCCCAAGCCCTCGTATGTCCTGGACTGCAGTGATGGCAGCATCTCCACTTCCTACAAGAACAACGCCCATATGTGTGCCGAGACCGGCACCACAGATGCAGACTGCGCAGTGGAATTTGAGTATGTAGGCAGCAATCAGGTGCGCATTCACCTGGGTCAGAAGGGACTGTGCCTGACTGCGACCACTGTGGCAGAGAACGACGCCGAGCTTTCCAACAACATCTCCACCTCGGCGGCGCTCCGGGGCGGCAGCGAAGGCCGGGGCAATGTCTACTGGAAGACACCGGCCGATGAAGGCTCGATGACCTGGAAGAAGCAGTGCTGGGAGGTGATTGAGGTCGGCGGCGGTACGGATCCGAAGCCGGAGCCCGGAACCAAGATGACCCTGGCAGACCTTATGCAGAAATTCCCCAATGGCAAGTACTGGAATCATGTGGGCATGAGTGACAATAACCAGGATGGGTATACCAACACCCCGTGTCCGTCTCATGGTAAGGACAATACGAATCTCTCAACTTGTAATTGCTACAAGCTGAATGGTATGGTAAAGGCTTGGCAGTGCCAGGGCTTTGTGATGAAATGTGGATATGATGCATATGGATCTGACCCGTACACCTGGTCTCAGATTACAGGTTCAAATGCTTTGAACAATCTGAAGCCAGGAGACATCGTCCGTTATTATATTAATGGTATAGACGACGATAATCTGCACAGTATCTTTGTGACATCTGTTTCTGGAGATACCATCACCTTTGGTGACTGCAATGCAGACTTGCAGTGTGGTATCCGCTGGGGTGCGCAAACTACCAAGCAGAAACTGCAGCTTAAACCGGTGAAGCTGGTTTATAGTGCCCCATTTGAGCTGAAGTAGTAAACATCTAATCTTCTCTCAAATTTTCCAGATCTAATATATCTGGTCGGTAACTGATGCTGGATATTCGATATCCGGCATCAGTTTTTTGTATAGAAAAATACGTTTCAGAATCGCCTGAGGACCACTGACAGGTAGCACGATAGGAATTGTCTTCCAATTTTTCTATTGATTTTACCGTGCAGAAGAATGCTGTGGCTCCACCACCTGCAAAGGCATACAAAGAACCGTCCACATCCATGTATCTTGAAGTCAGAATCCAATCCAATGGTTCTCCAGTAAATGTCTGGCTGTAATAGTCTACAATTTCACTGTACTGTCGTGAAGTCCACTGGTAGCTGATTCCATCAATTATAACTTGATTTGAGTAATCGCATTCAATATTTCCATTAAAAACATTATCAAGAACAATAACCATATCATTAAAAGCCAAATCACAGATATCATACATAGCTTGATCAACCAACTCGATCAATTCCTCCTCGGTTGGTTCTTCTGTTGCCTGTATTTTGTTTAAATCGGAAGATGTATCTTGTTCTGCCCCTGATAAAACCGAGTTTCCTCTGTTCACACTGCACCCACCCAGCAGCAGGCACAGGGCCAAAACTCCTGCCAGCAATCGCTTTCCCATACCGTTCCCTCCTGTTCTGCATTTACAAAATCTTTTCTGAAATGAGGTGATACTCAATGCCGGAAAAACAAGGGGTCTTTTTTCCTACCCTCATTATAGCAGTGCCGGGAACTCCCGTAAATCCTGCCCTTACAGATTGCGGAGGCCGCCCTGTTTTTATCCCGGCATTGTTCGGCTGCCGGGAAGCAGAAGTTCCCCCGATGCCCCGCTTGAAATCGCTCATAGTTTGGTGTATACTGCTAAATTAGAAAGTTCGTATTCTATCCAAAATACGAATCTGAAAAACAAGCAAACAAGCCATTCTCCAAAATTGGCCGTCTTTCGCCTTAAAATACGAACTTGTGAGGACGAAAATACGAACTCAAAGGGGAAGAAAAAATAGAGAAAGGAGCTGCATTGCGTGAATAAGAAAACCGTAGCGCTCACACACGAGCAGTTCACCGAGATTATCCAGACCATGCAAAACGGGTTTCTGAACCACGAACCCAACCGACGCATTGCAACTGCCCTTGTAGTAGAGGCCAATCTGGGGATCCGGATCTCGGATATCGCCAGGAAGCTGACTTTGAGCAACATCATTCGGGACGGTGGCCGATATCGCCTGGACATCATCGAGCAGAAGACAAAAAAGAAACGGACCTTTACCGTGCCGGTGGAACTGTATATCTATCTGCAGAGCTACTGCCTGGAAAATAAGATCGCTCCGGACGAAGTGATCTTTCCCATCAGCGAACGGGCGATCCAGAAACATCTGGCTCTGGTCTGTGATTATCTGGGACCGGATTACGGGAACATCAGCACCCATTCCTTCCGCAAATACTTTGCCACCAGCATCTACAACAACAACGGGAAGGACATCGCCCTGGTTCAGCGGCTATTGCAGCACAGCTCACCGGCGACGACTCAGCGGTATATCGGCATCGAGCCGGAGCGGATCGAGAAAGCGCTGGAAACCCATCTGAATCTTCTCTGAGAAATCCAGGAACAAAAAAGCCTGTACCGCAGCTCAGACTTGACGACTCCCGGAAAGAAACATATAATAAGGGATAGAAAAGGTGCAGCCGATAGACGGTTGCCCTTTAAAAATGTTTGGTTAAGAAATAACCGCTCGTTTTTGCAGGACGGGGCGGTTATTTCTTTTTGTTCAGTTTTCATCGCTCATTTCATCGCTCATACCATTTCCTGCTTTGAGCGATGCTGAGTTTTGGCTGCGATCGGAATGGCAGGAAAAAGCCTGCGCCACAGCGATACAGAACTGCTCCCTTTTACCTTTGGGGTTGATTTAGGCTTGCCTAATAATTCCTTCGTCAAAATGCATAGAAAAAGCTCCACCCTTGAACAGGTGGAGCTTTGCAATTATCTCTGGACTGTAAAGCATAATGTTTGGTCGAACCGGCGTTCCGGACTTAATCTCTGAATGTATCCATCCTCAATTATTTCGTTTACTACTGTACTTGGAAGAATAGGTCGCATAGTTCTATCAGAAGTTACATAGCGTTTCCATTTCAATCCATTGACTGAAAATTCTTTATCTGTTTGATTTCCAAAAGCCATTTGCCTGTAAATATCGTTAACACGAATTATACCAGAACGACTAAGTTCCCATAAACATCTAGCTAGACGCGCAGTTGCTCTCATAGGTCTACTCATGGTGTTTGCTCCTGCATTTGACCCGTCTATAAACAAGCGAGAAAATGCATAATCACTCCATACAACAATATCAAATGCTTGGCCTGCTAACAAAGGCGATTTGCCTTGTGTTTTCCAGATTGTCTGCATGAGTAATGGTTTTTGATGTTGATAGTATTCTCTTTGAAACGCATCAATGCTATTGCATAACAAAGGTATTTTATGTGTTACCTCATAGTCGTTATCCCACATTTGTATGGATGAACAGGCATCTTCAAAGATTTCTCTAATATGACGAGAGTGGTCTCTGACTGCATCAAACATGCCTAACGCACAGTAGGAAGTAGTTGCAGACCGAACAACGATTTCAGACCCCCACTGAGTTTCTTCTTTTTCGAGAGTTGAATTATCAGGCAATACTGTCAACTTTACTTCAATAGGAGATAGAAAATGTCCCTCAAGGTCTTTAATAACAAGGTCAATGCCATCAATCGTATCAAAAGAGTATTGCTGATAGGGCTCAAAGACTGACTCAAAGCTGAAAAAGAGTTCATTTGGTCTTTTGTCTGCGCTATTAAAAACTTGACTTATTGGTATTTCATCTGCTACAACACATAAATTGCCATCAACGTAATCAAGTTTAATATAAACAGCCGATATGTTGTGCTCAAGCATATAACAAGCTGTAGCAGTAGGATAACTAGAGTTAAAGCAATTCTTTCCCCAATGGTCATCTACAGTTCTATTGGAGTGCTCTATGCCGAATAATCCGGATGGCATGACTTCACTTCCTTTCAAAGAGTGGCGTCAATTACTTGACGTCAATTTGATTTTATGCTATACTGTCAACAGTCACAATCATTTGTGTACCTATACAAAATTTATTATAGCACAAGGACTGCTTAAAAGGAAGTGATAAGCATGAGAATTGTAGACCTATTTGCAGGTTGTGGTGGTTTGTCTCTTGGTTTTGAACAGCAAGGATTTGATGTTGTGGCAGCCTTTGAATGGTGGGACGCTGCAATTAAATGCTATGAAGCTAACTTCAATCATCCTATTTTAAAAGTTGATTTATCTGATACCGAAACTGCTGTCCAGATTATTAAAGAATATCAACCAGATATAATTATTGGTGGACCGCCTTGCCAAGATTTTTCTCATGCAGGAAAAAGAGTTGAAGCGAGTAGAGCGGTATTAACTGATGCATATGCTGAAATTGTAAGCATAATTAAACCCATATGCTTTGTTATGGAAAATGTTGATAGGGCACAAAAGAGCAATGCCTATGCGAGTGCCAGATCAATCTTCAAAAAAGCAGGTTATGGTTTGACTGAAATCGTTCTTGATGCTAGCCTATGTGGCACACCTCAAAAACGGAAACGCTTTATCTGTTTTGGTATGCTTGGTAAAGATGATGGATTTGCGCTTCATACCTTTATCAGCAGACAATCTAAAAAAGTCATGACATTGCGTGACTATTTTGGTGAAGACTTAGGCTTTGAATTTTACTATCGACATCCACGAAACTATAATCGTCGGGCTGTGTTTTCTATTGATGAACCGGCTCCTACAATGAGAGGTGTAAATCGTCCTGTACCTAAGGGGTACCCAGGTCATCCCAATGATGCCTGTCCTGTTTCTCCAGATATGCATGTTTTAAGCACCGAAGAAAGAGCGTGGATTCAAACATTCCCTAAAACATTCAAATGGATTGGCAACAAAACCGACGTGGAACAGATGATAGGTAATGCTGTCCCTGTAAACCTCGCTAAGTATGTTGCTGAAACTGTAGAACTTGCATTGGAGGAATGTCAAAATGGTTGATACTGAACAATTCAAAAAATGGCTTAAAGATAACACTCAGTACTCTGATGCCGTTATCAGTGATATGTCCTCTCGTATAAAACGTGCAGATAATATCCTTACATGGTATGATGATGAAGTGTATCAATTCTATTTAGAACAGGATGACCAATATAAACTTCTGTCTACTTCTGTTCGTTCTCAGATTAAAAAGTCTGTAAAGTTATATCGTCAGTTTATCACAAGCAAATAACACAAGGCTCAGAAGTCAGTTGACTTCTGAGCCTTGTGTTATTTTCGTTCTTTTATGACTGCTTCGATTACATCAATGTATTTTTGAGGAAGTTTGCAGTACTCATAAAGTTCTTGGTCTGTATAGATATGCTGCCACCGCGTCACAATCCTTTACGGCAGCAAAAAAGCCGCAAAATCATGCGGCTTTCTCACCATAGACATAAAAGAAAATCCACCCTACTGAACAGAGGGTTGGTGACAGAGAGAAGCCTGGGAGGTTTTCCCGTTTCTCTCAGCCATTTTTTTACCGGCCTGTGGACGGATTCTCCTTGATGGGGATATCGTTATTTGTAATGGTCCAGGTCTTTCCGCGGTGAGAAACAGTAGAAACAAATCCCTCCGGCGTATCCATTTCCGCAACGCTCCAGTCATAGCGGTCATTCAGATGCTTCCAGGTGTATGTCCACCTGTTTTCTGCACTGAGTTCCACGATCTGGTATCTCTGGCCATCCCGCAGCAGTTCTACACGCACAAACTCCGGAATTGCCCGTCCATCGTCTGTGGTCCAGGTCTTATTGACGGTAAGGCTGGTATAATCATTTCTGCTGCTGCCGCCTCCGCCTCCACCGCCGCCCGAAGAGGTCTTGGTGTTGGTGATGACAAAGCCGTTGCGGCTATCTCCGGTGATCCGGCTGCTGTATCCCGGTACAGTAAGTTCTTCCACATTGTACTGATACGGGTCCCCTTCCGCATCCGTTGTGGGGAGTTTTTCAAAGGAGTGGGCCCAGTTGTTTGCAGCGGACAAGTCTGCCGTATCGATCACGACCCCATTGCTGAGCAGCTGGACTGTAACCGACTCCGGCCGGCTCGCTTCGTTTCCGCCCACCCACTTCTTCGATACAGCCACGGAAGTGTTTTCTTCTTTTCCGATGTCGATTCCGCCATTGGCTCCGATTCCGCCGCCCATATCCGCATGATTTCCACGGATAATCAGTTTAGCTTCTCGTCTGGCCAGATCCTTGCCTTCCTGGGAACATGGGATCAATTTCAAGGACAGACAATCGACATAGTTTTCCACCGTTACCGGGGTCATATCGGCTCCGCTTGTGCCGTATCGGGGCGTTTTTTCGGATACAGACGGGTAAACGCCTGCAGCAGGCAGATAAATCGCACCATCTTTATACCACTGTGCTGCTCCGCCGCCCAGCATTCGATTGGGCAGGGTAGCCGGGAAATCCTCTGCCGGATTTGATGCAAAGACAAAGTCATCTCCGGCACCCTTTTCAAGCGCAGTATCCCTTGCTGTATTATCAAAGATGGCGGCACCTTCTGTGATATGGACGGAGGTTTCTCCTGTGGCACAGAACCACAGTCCTCCACCCAGCCGTGCAGTGTTCTCTGTAATCAGCGCATTGGAAAGGTGCATGGTGCTGTAATGGTCGTAATTTCCTTCGCTGTACATACCGCCGCCCATATTATAGGCAGTATTGTCGCTGATTTCTCCGGCTTTCAGCTTCACACCATTGGAGTATGAATAGATTCCGCCGCCGATGCTGCCCTTGTTGTGGTGGATTTTACCGCCGTCCATTACAAAAGCAGTCTTATACTCCTCATCGCTCATCTGCAAGTTTCCGTCTACTACGCAAACTCCGGCGCCCTGGACCCCCTTGTTGAAAGCGATTTCGCCGCCAGTCATGTGGAATTTTGCATGGTCCTCGACATGCACTGCCCCCGATCCATCGACATTCTGCTTCGAGGAGCAGTTGTTGTTGGACAAGATTCCTCCGTGCATCTCAAAGGTTGTGCGATGCTTGTCGTCGTTTCCAAAGAGCATGACTGCACTTCCCCGATGCCCGGTGTTTCCGCTGATTTTTCCTCCGCTCATCACTGCGCTGGAATGCCCCATCAGCAGCAGCCCGGAGGAACAGTTCGGGGCAGACACAGCAACTGCTTGGTTGCCCGAAATTTCGCCGCCGGTGATGATGACCTTGGCACCATCACTGGCCCGTACAATGCCGCTGTATACAATCGAATCGTCGTTCAGCGCATTCCGGGTAATTTTACCGCCGGACAATGTGAATACCGCCTTTTCGCCCCGGTTGTCAATGACACCGATCCCGGATCCATTCAGCCCGTTGGCGGTATCGCTGGCGATCCTGGAGCTGGTAACAACCGCTTCCCCGGCAAGGGTCAGACTTCCATAGTTCAGCAGGACACTTCCGATATTGTAGCGGCCAAACAGTGTAACCGAACCGGAAAGCACAAGCGACCCGCCCTCTTCCACCAGAAAGAGGTTTTTGAGGTTGGCTGTCTTGGTTCCTGCAATCTGGAACGGCTGTTCCGCTGTAATGGTAACGGTTTTCCCCTTGGGGACTGTTACAGCCTGGGCCAGCTTCACATTCTTTTCCAGCTTTATGGTGCCGCCGTTTTCGGCCTTGGCTGCTGCGTTCACGGCTTCCTGCAGCGTCGGGGCATCTGGCTCTCCGGAGATGGTATCCCCCGCGGCATCGTCCATCGACTGCTGTGTATACTGAACCGTAACATTGCCTTCAAGCTGGCCTTGAATCGTAACATGATCCTGGCTGTTGTGGATAACGATTTCCTTCAGCGCCGGATTTTCTTTGAACACATCGGCCTCCAGGATCTCCACGCCGCTGCCGATTTCAAAGTGCTCCACCCTTGTATCCTGAAACGCACAGGTGCCGATTTCAGTCACACGGTCGGGGATCACAACCGTACCGCTGAGCTGATCGGAATAGCAGAAGGCATACGGCCCAATGGAGATCAAGGTTTCCGGGAAGGCAATCGTTTTCAGCTTGGTGCCCAAAAAGCCCCACCTTCCAATGGAGGTCAGCTCGTCGCTCAAAGTGACGGCTTCAATATCGGTGTAGCTGAATGCCTGGTCCGGGATCTTTGCCAGGCGGGAAAGATCGACCGCACCCGTCAGTTGTTTGCATTTGTAAAATGCACAAGCACCCATCTCGGTCACACGGCTCAGGTTCACCGGACCGGTCAGAGCCGTGCATTCTTCAAATGCATTGGATTCGATCCGTTTCACTGCGCCAAGGTCCGGGATTTCCTTCAGAGCGCTGCACTGATAAAACGCAGACAACCCGATCGCAGTGATCTGCCCCCGGGCTGTAACACGCTCCAATTTGCTGCATCCGGAAAAGGTGTTGGACGGAATCTCCGTGATGGAAGCGGGCAGCTCCACATGGGTCAACGCTGTGCAGCCGGACAGCAGGCTCCCTTCGGCAATCACAAGCCCTTCCGGCAAATGGATGCTTTTCAGCGCCGGAGCACTGGCAAAAGCTGCCGGCGCAGTGATCCGCTTCAGTGATGTGGGGAGATTGATTTCCGCAAGAACATCGCAGCCATAGACCATGGAATTGCTCGAAATTTCCTCCACACCTTCATCAAAGGTAATGGTGAGGAGGTCGCTCATGTTCTGAAACGATCCATCAAAGTTCTTGATGCTGCCGGGGATCGTGATTTCCTTCAAAGCGGGGAATTTGTAGAACGAGGAATGATTTACCGCGGTCAGGGTATCCGGCAAGGTCAGCGCCGTAACATTGCGGCGCTTATCCCACTGGGTAAACTGAATTTGGGTTACAGGATACTCGACCCCTTCGTATGAAAATGTCTCGGGCAGAGCAAGACTTGTGGGAGAGGGCGGATTGCTTACATCCCACAGACAGGCCCACCGGGCGCTGCCGTCGTCATAGAAATCAACGGTGTAGACGATTTCTCCGACGGTGATTTCTACATTCTCCTTCACCAGATCCGTATTCGCTGCTGGCTGGGCATCATCCGCTGCTCGGTCCTGGGGGTGCTGCCCGTCATTTTCATCTTTCTGGGCCTCCGCACCCGGGGCGGCAGGTTGGCTCGTCTGCGGCGGTGTGGGTTTTTGCTCCGGTATGCCATCCACATCCGGTTCACCGTTTTCTGCGGCTGCCGTAGGTTCGGGCAGCCCTGCCTCAGCAAAAACTGTCATGCCCGACATGGAAAGGACTGTAAGCGCAGCCAGCAGCAGTGCCGCCGATCGTTTCAGTCGATTCATTTGATATTCCTCCTTGTTTTTCCGTGTGCTATAAAATCGTCGTATGTTATACCACACAGAAATAGGTATTTAATCCAATATTAGTATATCTTATATTTTTTCTGGATACAATACTAAAAATTTAGACATTCAAAACAAGGAACTCTGTACAATATCGCAAATACAACCGATATCCTGGCGCACCTCTTGATTCAGGCTTTGTGCTGTTTTACAGTTTCACTGGCGCTGCCCCTTGTTTTTGCCGGTGTACTGCCTCAACACCCGATAAGTCCTCAGCCGGTTTGTCAGCTGCTCCCGGCAGAGCCGCAGGTGGGATTTTCTCTTTTCCTCTTCGGTTTGCCGGGGGATCCCCAGCGACTCGCACAGCGCTTCCAGCGAAACGAACGACTTGTTTCGCTCTTCCTCCGCTTCCTGCAGCGCCTCATGCAGCTGTTCCCGTGCCCTCTCCACACGGGATTCCTCCAGGCCAAAGAAGCTCATTTCCCACAGGACTGCGGCGCACAGTGCCGTTTCCCCCACCTCTCTGGCATTGGGGAGATATACCTCGCAGCCGAGAACCTCGTTCCAGGGTGCATATTCAAAGGCATAGGAATCCGGGAGCGGATCGAGGTACGCCAGGCGCTCGATTTCCTCCTCGGAAAGCCCCTCCAGGCCGGAAAGTTCCTCCAGCTCCGGTTCGATGTGAAACTTCGCGGCGATCTCCGCTTTCCGGTACAGACAGGGCTCCAGGAACTCGCCTTCTTCCGATGTGCGGAGAATCCCCAGGATCAGATCCCCTTCCCCCACCGGCTCGATCGGGTCCAGGCTCCGGACAAACCGGGTCAGTGCCTCTTCTGCCTGTTCCCGGTCCTCGGCTCGAACCTGGAACCGCTCACACAGTGCTGCAACAACCGTTTCCTCTGGCTGGCTTTGGATCAGCTCTTTCACCGTCATAAAAAACACCTCCATGCAGTGATTGTTGATCACAGAATCCCCCCGGATTTAGCCGTGAGGAGGATGCCAATTCCCTTACAAAGTTACAAATCCCTTAAATATCTCATCAAATTAAGGGAAATACAGCAAACATAAGGGCATTTATCGTAAGCGGAGATAATAAGTTGCCTTACCGGAACCTTCTCTCTTCAAATCGCCTTCTTTTACCAATTTTCTCAGAGAGCCTTCAATGGAACTGATGCTCAAAGATGGGCACAGTTCTCGAATATCCTGTTTCGTGAACCTTCCAATCTTATTTTGTGTTGCCTTTCTTACCATCTCTACTGCTGGCAGCTTTGTTTCTATGATCGAGAATCTATCTTCAAAATCCTTATAAGCTGCAAGAATGATGCTCAGCAGATATTTGATAAAAGGGACTGCATCTTCACAACCTTCATGCCACCCGTCCTGGGATCTTGCAAGTGCATCATAGTAAAGGTCCTTCGTTTTTGCAATCTTGGCTTCCAGAGAGATGTATTTTCCTACATAGAAACCGTTGCGGTACAACAGCAAGGTTGTGAGCAAACGGCTCATTCTTCCATTTCCGTCATTGAACGGATGAATACAAAGAAAGTCATGGATAAAAATTGGAATTGCAATCAGCGGTTCCACTTCAAAGTTGCCGATTACACGGTTGTATTCTTCACAGATTTTATCCAGCGCTTCCGGTGTTTCAAATGGAGAAAGCGGAGTGAAGAGGGTTTCCGTATGTCCGTCCGGATAGGTCGCACTGATATAGTTCTGGATATTTTTAGTCTGTCCTGCCAAAGGATTATTCATGTGACTGTACATGATTTTGTGTAACTGCAAAATGTAATTTCTGGAGATGGGAATTACATCAAAGCTGTCATGGATTGCATTCAGCACATCACGATATCCGGCGATTTCCTGTTCATCACGATTTTTCGGCGTGGTCTTTTCCTCCACCAACTGTCGGATACGGGTATTGGTGGTGACAATTCCCTCGATGGCATTGGATGCTTCGGTACTCTGTATTTTTGCAATCTCGACAAGCTTCTCCAATTCTTCCGGGCGCTGCTTTAGATATTGCTCCTGCTTTCCAACTTCTCGGTAGATTGCTGCAATATATCCAAGAATTTCAGAATCCCATTTTTGCTCTTTGATTTTCGAGTAGTTGAATGTTCTCATTCCCTTAACCGCCTCTCATTTCCCTTAAAACATAGCAGATAGTAAGGGGAAAGTCAAATATCAGGAGTATATTCCCTTAAATAACCGGTTGTACCTCGAGCATTTCCTCTGTCGCTTTTGTCAATTCCGATTCTCTATCCTGTACAAGTAGAATACAGTTTCTGATAGAGACGTGGTGATCTGATTCTTCCATCAAAGCGAATTCCCTCGCAAAAAGGCCATTCCGAAATGGAATGGCCTTTTTCTGATACACTCTTCTATTTTCTTTTTGAACCCATCTTACCCCGATCGGCCTGACCTCGATCAGCCAGGGCGTTCGCTTCCCGCACTGCTGCCAACCAGCACCGTTTTGCATCTTCCATCCGGGCCAGCGCCTCCTCCCGAGTTTCGCCAAAGGTCAGGCACCCTGGCAGCTCCGGGATCGATGCCACAAAGCCCCCCTCGGGGTCCTCGGTCAGCCGGATCCGGTACTCCCTTGTGCCCAGCTTTTCCATCATCGCTTGCCGCATTTCTTTCGCTGCCATTGCTGTCTCCTCCTTTGAGGCGGTATGATATCAATTTTATTTTATCACAGCGGGAGAAAAACGGGAAGCCGCCGGAGCCGGGACACACCCGGCTTTCCGGCAAGATCCCTGGCGGTTCTTTGGTCTGCTCGTAGCGCAAACCTTTTTTCAAAGTCTGTGTATCGGCTGTGAAAGCGGGAAGTCTCTCTCCACCACAGCGGTTGAAATCCCTATCCATTCACGATAAAATGAGGGAGATAAGCAGCGCTGCCGCAGACCCCTCGGCCGGCGATGACCGTATTGAAAGATGTGTCCAAGTTGGACACATCGATGCTAAAAAAATCACCCGTAAAAGGAGCTGATCCCATGGCCGGAAACACGGTAACCATTCAGATTCAAATGGACACAGAACTGAAAACCCAGGCAGATGCACTGTTTTCTGACCTTGGAATGGACCTGGAAACAGCCTTTCACCTCTTTGTGCGCCAGTCGCTTCGAGAGGGCCGTATCCCCTTTGAAGCAAACCCGGAACAGCCCAACCCGGAGACGGCTGCTGCCATGCGGGAAGCGGAACGAACCGCAAACGATCCGTCTGCAAAGGGGTACAAGGACCTGGACGAACTGTTCGCTGACCTGAAACAATAACAGGTACCGCCTGTTCAGAAAAAACCGCCAAACAATCGGGAGGTGAACGCCGATGGATCGAAATTCGGAAGCAAGGTGGTATTTTGCAGAAAGCACTGACCGCAGTGCGTTCTATGACCTCTTTTTTCAAATTTGCCAGCAGTATCATGTAGACTGGGCAACGGCCACAGAGCAGGAAAAAGCCTTTGTGGAAGAGGTTGCGCGTACCGCCTGGGAAAAACACCAGGAGAAAGCGACCGGAATAAAAAGGAATATCCGTCCTGAATTCTCGGTGTAAAATTATCATGAGTGGCGTAAAACCCCTTGCTTTAGCTATGGGGATATAAGCCACACTTTATTCCTCGTTAAAAACAGATCTTGTGTTAGATAGATTAGCTTGGTATAATATTTTCATGGACTATAAGAGCAACAATAATGTGGTATACTCTTGCAAATATCATGTAGTCTGGTGTCCAAAATACCGCCGAAAGGTCTTGGTCGATGGTGTCGATGTACGCTTGAAGGAACTCATAGACGAAATTTGTCGTGAACTCAGCATCGATGTCATAGAGATGGAAATCATGCCAGATCATGTGCATTTGCTCATGGAAGTAGACCCACAATTCGGAATACACAAAGCAGTGAAGCAAATAAAAGGGCGTACTTCCCGGATTCTGAGACAAGAATTTAGCTGGCTCCGATCACGGCTTCCATCGCTATGGACAAACTCGTACTTTGTATCTACTGTAGGCGGTGCGCCATTGTCAGTCATCAAGCAGTACATAGAAAATCAGAAGAATGTGTGAGGTGCGAAGATGGAATATAGCTACAAATTCCGTATCTACCCCAATACTTCTCAGGCACAACAGATACACCGTACATTTGGCTGCTGTCGCTTTGTCTGGAATCACTATCTTACAATGCGAAAAGATCTCTACGAACAAAATGGCAAAAGCATGAACTATAATGCTTGCTCCAAAGACATGACTCAGCTTAAAGAGTCGTTGAATTGGCTGCGGGAAGTTGACGCAACTGCTCTACAGTCCTCTCTGCGGGATTTGGATACAGCCTATCAGAACTTCTTTCGGCGGGTCAAAAAAGGTGAGAAACCTGGATATCCAAAATTTAAGAGCAAGCGAAACCATTGGCAAAGCTATAAGAGCAAGTGCGTTGGTACAAATATCAAAGTGCTGAAAGACGCTGTGCAGCTTCCCAAGCTGGGTGTTGTAAAGTGCCGGATCAGCAAGCCTGTAGAAGGACGCATTCTGTCTGCAACCGTCAGCCAGACACCAAGCGGAAAATACTTCGTATCCCTGTGCTGCACCGATGTGGAAACCGATACCTTACCCAATACCGGGGCTGCAGTTGGTATTGACCTGGGCTTGAAAGCCTTTGCTGTTGCTTCCGATGGGACAGAATACCCCAACCATCAGTATTTAGCTAAAAGCCAGAAGAAATTGGCTCGTCTTCAGCGGCAGCTCTCCCGAAAATCAAAGGGGAGCAAGCGGCGGGAGAAAGCCAGGATCCAGGCGGCCCGGCTGCATGAACACATTGCAAATCAGCGGCAGGATATGCTGCACAAGCTGTCCACAGAGTTGGTGCGTCAAAATGACATCATCTGCATTGAGGACTTAGCTCCCCAAAATATGATGAAGAACCACAAACTGGCTCGCTCAATCTCAGATGCTTCCTGGGGTGAGTTCCGGCGGCAGTTAGAGTACAAGGCAAAGTGGTATGGGAAAGTGGTGGTTACTGTTGACCGCTTCTTCCCATCTTCTCAGCTTTGTTCTGGGTGCGGCACACAGTGGTCAGGAACAAAAGATCTTGCTGTGCGGGAGTGGATATGTCCTGTCTGCGGTGCAGTCCATGACCGGGATCATAATGCCGCAAAGAATGTCTTAAAGGAAGGTCTGCGCCTATTGGCGTAGGTCAATGCATACGGTAGGGCGGGACACGCCCGAACCTATACGCTCGGGGAGACCTTGTAAGACCTGCTTGCAGGCGGCGGTCGTCGAACCGAGAATCCCCTGCCTTTAGGCATGGGGAGTGTCAACAAGCGCGCCATTTCCCCAGGAGTATGTCAATCGGGTCAGTTGATATATCCTGCCCCCAGTTAACGTATTGGTTAGCCTATCGGTTGATCTATTGAAGGGGTCTCGATCTCACCGGATCTGGCACAGGGAATCTCTGAATGGGTGTCGGGAGAGAGATCTTTTTCCTCCCTCTTTGAAACTGTATTTGAAAAATATTCCAATTTAAGAGAAAATTCTCCCGAGATGTGACCCGAAACGAGAAACTGTTTCCAAACTTATTTGGTATTGATCGCGCAAAAAGCGCCTGTGTTTTCTGCACAGGCGCTTTTGTTTTCACAATTTCTTTTGTTGGTTCAGGACACAGGCAATCACGCGATCCGAAATAATTCCTTTGTCACGGGGAGAATAATATGCAAGCAGCGGCTGAAGCATCTCCTGGATCTCTGCCCGTTTCAGCTTTGGCAGTTTGAGCTGTGGCCCTGTCAGGCTGCGTGCTGCATTGACCTGCCGCATAAAGGTAGTCTGAAAGGGCCTTGCACGCAGCGGCTTGAGCAAAGCCAAGGGCTCGATGTCCATTTGAGAAAGCATTACATTGGACAGAAGCCCTGCACCATGATCAAAAATCGGGCAATAGACAAACTGGCCATTTTCTTCTATGACGGCGATGTTATTGAGATGCCGGTCATCGTTGGCGATCAAAGCGTCGATTTCAAAGAGCAGTGTCAGGTATTGCGGAAACTCCCGGAGGCCTGTTCGTTCTGCTGTGGCCTGGGCCAGGTACAAAATCCTCTTTTTATCACTGGGGAACCGGCCCAGTTTTTGGCTTAGAGGGACCCCAAGGTAATTGCTCAAAAGGCGGTTGAGCGTAATCAGGGATTGTCCTGGTTTTAAGAAATTTTCACTGACACAACCATTGCGCTCTCTGCCGTGAACCGACAACCGCTCCATCTGATACCGCACAAATGTAAAGGGAGTATCCGCTTCAATATTGCTCTTTTCCAGCAGACGGGAAGTCAGTGTTTCCGCCAGAGCTTCGTAGCCGAATTGATCCAGCTTATACCACCTGTTTGTCTCTGAATCCAGCCATTTTTCCTGATTGCCTTTGCTGGAAGTTTCCGCAATTTTTTCATTCGATACCAGCCGAATCGCCATCACAGCACACCTCCAACCATTGAGAATCCTCTGCCATTCGCCCCTTTGTCCTACAAATGATCTGCAGCGGATCATATTCATCGATCTGCAGCGCCTCCAAATAATCTCGGAGTCCGTCCCGCTCTTTGGGAATACAGCGCTCCCGCAAAAAATTCTGGAAATCCTCCCAGGAGGGAGATGCATTGTTCCCAAAAGCAGTTTTTACAGGGTTGGATATATGATTTTCTACTGACACAGAATGGTCGGTGAAATCGGCTGCTATTTCGGTGCAAAGCCTGTCGCCGTCGTAAAAACGCAGCTGGTACATGGTATGTCCCATTCCTCGCTTTTGGATCAGAAAATCCTGCAGCGGCAGATGTTTGGTAAGAATAATCTGTTCACCATCAAAAGACAATTCAACTTCTCGCTGCTCCATACTAAGCCCCATCGCTTCGACCCACGAGGTAGGCAGCGAGACTTTATAGGTCTTAGCGCCTTTCCCGGCGGTTCCTCCCGCTGCGCTGACATTTATTTTCGCTTTCCGGCTTTCCACGCAAATCACCTCTGATATAATTATATGGTATTCGTACCGAATAATCAATATTTGTCCAAACAAAGGAGCGCCACGATCCAGGCGTTTTTTCTGATTTCCTCTCCATAAACACAAAAACGAACAGGGGCGCAGATCGCTGCCTCTGTTCGTTTTTCTCTTCCGGAAGGCAGGGTTTCCCCTCTCACCCCTTGTGTCCAAGTTGGACACATCAGGAGAACAGGAACTCCCGCTTTTGCTGATCGTTTCGCTCCATCAGCTGAACGACGGCCTTTTCGATGACGGTGCCCATCGAAAGATCGGGATACTGCTCCATAAACGCAACGATTTCCTCCTCGATGCGGTAGCTTCTCTTGATGGTCCTGCTCCGGTCTGCCGGACGAACAGCCATCAGGTTCTGAATGGCATGATCGCAGGCAAAGGTGCGCTGTAAGATCCGGTTCACCAGGCTGCTCTTGTTCAGCCCATACTGTTCGGAAAGCGCATTGAGCTGTTCATCGATTCCGGTTCCAATGGTCATGGATATTGTTTTTCTCGCCATGTGATACGCTCCCATTTCAAAATCGGTTTCCGCTTGTGCTGCCGGCCCCCGATCGTTACTTTGCTCCGTCCAGGATCTTCCGGATCCGGTGCAGGGCCTTTTCCGCCTGCTCCGCCAGGGTGTGCAGTCTGGCGGCCTCCTTCGGGGCGAGGAGGAGTTCTCCCCCGAAGAACTCCTCCTGCAGTGCCTGCAGCTGGGCATTGATTCCCTGCAGGAAGTTGGCGTTCACCGGCACACCCGCCTGGTCGGCCCCATTCTCCGGGCGGATGGGAACGGCGGCTGCCTGGTCCACATCGCTCTGGGTGATCTCCGGCTTTCCGGCAGTCTGCTCCCTGAGTGCCGCCTGCTGCTCCCTGGAAAGGGCCGCAGCCGAACCGGCAACGGTCAAGGCCATTTTTCCGTCACGGAACTCCTGCTTCAGTTCCTCGCTGAGGTTTTTGTCGATGCTGGAATACCGCTGCACCTGCGTTGCGGAAATCCCCAGCGTTTCGGCGATCAGGTCCCGCTGCCGTCCCCGCAAGGGGTGGCCGGCCGCTTTCAGCTCGGAGTAGATCCGCCGGAGATTCTGCACCTGCAGCATCACATCGTAGTCGGATTTTTCGCGCTGCTCGGCATTGGTGGTGGTCAGGACATACAGCTCCTTCAGCTCGTCCGACAGGGGCAGATCGATGCTCTGTACATCCATCACGATGCAGGGAACCAGGTCGTACCGGGTGCTGCCCTCTGCCCGGAGCTGCCCGATGGCCGTATACCGCCGTTCTCCGCCAATGAGCATATATCGGTCATCGTCCAGTGCCTTGACCTCCAGCGGCTCCCGGAGGCCCACATCGCTGATGGATGCCGCCAGGCTTTCGATGTCCTCGATCGAGTAGTGGTTGTGTTCGTTGCGCACAATGTCCTCATAGGGGATCATGGTGATCTTCATTCTGGACTTGCTGCTGTTGTTCAGCAGGTTGTTGATGCCTGCCGAAGAAAAATCCCACTGTGCCATAAATTAGTCCCTCCTCTCCAGATATTCCCTGACCAGACTCCGGTAGTCATCGGCTGCGGAGCTCTTGCCTGCATAGTCGAGCAGCGGCTGCTCTGCAAAGGTGGAAGCGGAAATTGTCGCCGACTTCCGGATATAGGTGTCCATCACCAGGCCGGGCAGTGCCGATTGCAGATGCTCCAAAGTCTCCCGGCAGGCCTTGATCTTCTCGTATTTGGTGAGGAAGATCCCCGTCAGGCGGATGCCGTCGTTATAGTCCTGGACATCTTCGACCACGCTTACAATATCCATCACCCCGTCCAGGCTGTAGCTGTCCGCTGTGACCGGCACCAGCACATCCTGCGTCAGTGCCAGACCGTTGATGGTGCTGATGTTCCGGATCGCGGTGGGGCAGTCCAGGATACAGTAGTCGTAATCGGCCTGGATCGGCTTCAGGCTGCGTTTGAGGCGGAGCTGCTGCATGGTGGAGGTCTCCATCAGCACCTGCATGTTGGCCGCCTCCAGGGCCTTGTCACAGGGGATCACATCGACTCCCTCATAGACCGGGCTGTGTTTTATTACAGAGCGTGCCTCCAGGGTCTTGTCCACCAGCAGGTGCGCCACACAAAGCCCGCCCGGAGTATACGCCCCCATCTGTCTGGAGGTATTAAGCTGGGGATCCAGGTCGATCACCAGCACCCTCTTTTTGTACTCTCTGGATAGAATATCCGCAACCACCAAAGCGGAGGTCGTTTTTCCGACGCCGCCCTTGGCGTTGATGATGGCTATTGTCCGCATCTCTCTGCCCTCCTGCATATCAAGTTGTTCGTTGGCTTCAGTATAGAACAAAATGGAATAAAAATCAATAAAGATATTCCGATTTATTCAAAAAACCACCCCCATGCCGGCAGAAAATGTGTCCAACTTGGACACATTTGAAAACCAGAGGAACCCATCTGCACAACAATCACCTTTTATACACCCGCAATAGAGCGTGTGTCAATCAGAAAGCCGCCCCAGAAGGAGCGGCTTTCTTTGCTTCGGCTGCTTCTCAGCGGCTGCCAGCGGCCTGTGAGAGGCATCAAAAGAGCCGGGAGTCTTATGGATCTCTCGGCTCTGGAAGGGCATATACAAGCAGCTGTGCGGTGCTTTGCGCCGGCAGTAGAAGTGTGATATAATACTGGCAGGTGTTGCCATACGGTTGGCGGTGATCCCCTTTCATTTGAAGGGGTGATGCTTTTTTGCCCCTTCTTTCAGGAGGGGGTGATGAAATGGAGTACATAGTTCTGATTCTTATCATTATCCTGTACACCATCATTGCAATAAAAAAGTAGCCGCCTATCCCTCGAAAAGATTGCGGCTACTTTAACCAAAATCGGGGATAACCGTCACCGGCAACACCCTTTGTTTATATTATACACCCGTTATAGAGAGTGTGTCAATACGAAAGCCGCCCCGAAAGGAGCGGCTTTCTTTGCTTCGGCTGCTTCTCAGCGGCTGCCAGCGGCCTGTGA
>QFCF01000571.1_pt1 | contig 46518 bp, 54 predicted proteins | sample 5346961 | NCBI WGS metagenome assembly QFCF01 (sample SAMN09062253, study PRJNA434731) | Human gut metagenome, whole genome shotgun sequencing project. | reverse complement strand
TACGGACAATCTTACTTATTTCAGATTATCCGTATTGTCTAACCATTTATGTATTCTCTACTTTATGTTGACTTAGGCTGTTTTCTTAGCGTCAATCGAAACAACCTTATCACCAGATACAGTCCTGGACTGCTGTAATCCAAGATTATCAACTACAAGATCTTCTATGTATAAAGAAACGGCTGCATCAGTATCTAACATACAATATTTAGAAACGGCCTCTGCCTTTAAATGAATAGGATCTATTTTCCTTAAATATCTTGATAATAATTTTTTAGTTTTATCTCTGTCATTCGCATAAAGTTTATATACATCTCTTAACGCTCTCATTATTCTTCTTGAATAACCATTTGTCTTTCTATCAAACCCGGACTTTGTACAGATATCAAATATAAATTCCGCACACTTTCCATTATCAATTTTACATAATTCCAGAGTTGAATCATAAGAGCCAAGAATAGCAGCGTCTCTCTGTCCAGGTGTAGACTTATATTCAAATCCATATTTTGCTTTAAGTTTCTCTAAAATTTCAGCGGCGGGATCATGAATACAAAGCATTGCTCCATGTTTCTGAATACCCGTCATTCTTGCAATGTCTTTATTCTGGAAAGCATAAAGTTCTGCTTCAAACCTAAGTCTTGCTTCTTTATCCTCTGGCACATTCAAAATTAAAAGCACAGCCAAATCTTTGTATTTCTCTTTGTCAACCATCTGGGAAGCAATCCATCTACCGTATCCATCCACAAGATATACAGCTCCCTCTTCCCAATGTGGCACACCAACTAAAGGAAGCAATTTATTTTCATCCCAGTGAGATACTAAATACCGTAAACTTCTGTTCGTTCTAACGTCTGTCTGATATCTTGTATCAATCTCCAGCATATCAACAGGAATCTTTACAATAGCTACATTCATACCTGCATCTCTATACATCTTTGTAAGACCTTCCAGTTTATCAACGCTCTTTCTGCTCTTCTTTCCACTGATTACTTCAAAATTTCTACACATAACTCATTTCTCCTTTATGATTATTTTTATTTGATTTTATTGAACTTGGTTTGTTTAATTAAAATTTGGTTTCGCTTGCCACAAGCCCCATGAGCACAAGGGCTTTTGTAGCTGATTCCATACCTAAGAAAACGGCAAGTAATAATGCATAATAGTTTTCTTTTGTTGCTTCTCGCAATGTTATTTTGTCTACACCATTCATAACGATTTCCTTTCCTTATTTTTTGTAATAAAAAAGACCATCGTATTTCTACGACAGTCCAATCATCTTTCCCAATAGTATCCATCACCATCTTCTGTGTACAACATCAAGCCCGTTTCTGTTACTTTAAAATCGCATACAGATGTCATATTTAAGTATGTATTTTTATCCGGGAACGATCTCCCTATGATAAATGCAGCCACAATCAAACATATCAATATGGTTACATGCTTTATATTTATCTTCATAATATTTCCTCCATTATTCTATAACAATATTCTCTATTAACTGCGTAGGATTTTCCTTAAACACAAAAGCATGAACAAACCTGGAATAATAACCACCAAGTTCTTTAATTGATTTAGTAAGCGAAACGAATTTCTCTTTGCTCAATTCCTCATTATATTTTACAAGAAAGATCTTTTCTCCCGTTTTGGTGTGCTGGCTTTCTGTTACTGTGAAATTATCTACAGATTCCTTTGTGGTATTTGGAGCAGTTTCCTTTTCAGGTTTCTCTACTACCTTAACGATCTTTTCAACCTCATAAGGAGTTTTGACAGTTTTAAGATCACAATATGCAATAGCACCTTTTTCAATAAAATGCTTCAATCTACTAATTTGAACATTAAAAGAATTTGATGTGTTTGCAGTTCCGTTACATTCCTTTGTGAGCTTTCTATTTAGCTTTACAGCACTAACGAACTCATTTGTAACATATTTAACTCTATACACATATCCCTTGCAGCAACCATAATTAAATGATGTTTTAAGGATAAAGCACTGACCTGGCTCAATATTTCCAGTTTCGCTTTCTACAGCCTTGATTTCTTTCTTATATTCCGTTACAATTTTCTTTTCGTAACGTTCTATGGTTCCGTTTCCAAGAATACCCCCACATGTAGAATCTACCTTCCGGATGAAGTCTTCAAATTTCTTCACAGCTTTGATTCTCTTTTCCATGCTTTCTCTATGGTATTCCCATGCATCTTCAAGCCGATCAGGTTTATATCTATCTCTATTATCTTCCATCCAATCCAATTTACATTGTACTGGATTCTTAGTATATGTGTTCATTTCTTCTACATCATCCTTGTGATATCTGGATGGAGCTTCCATCTGAAGAATTCCTGTTCCCTTTGCAATATAAACTCCATCTTTTTCGATGTGCCAATTACAACGTCCGGGATTTTCCATATGTGCCGGTATACGTCCAATTTCCTTTTTCTCAGTGTTTTCATTTTCTCTAGCTTTAGCAAGAATCTTTTCGATTGATTTCTTTGCTGATTCTTCTTCCTGAACACTGGCTCCATTGGCCTGTGTCATTGCTTCCAGCTTCCGGATTTTATCATAATCAACGCTTGCATTTGCTGAATAATCATAAAGGATGATTTCCTTTGCTGCGCCGTAAACATCAACACATAAGATATAGCCGTTCTTTTCTGCTACCCCACCCCAAGATGCAGGACTCCAATAGTCTGTCATTGCGTCCGATTCATCTGGTTTATATCCATGTACTTCCCATCCGTCCATAGTCATAAGACGTTCTGCAATTTTCGCTTTTATACTTTGATAATCATAATAATTACCCATTATAACAACCTCACTTTATTATTTCATTAAATCCTTTGCCATTCTACAGGCATATCCACCTACAAATACACATGCAGTTAAAATAATACTTTCCATGATATATTCCCTCTTTTCCATATTTTCGAGCATAATTTTAAGCATAAAAAATAACACCCACCGTAATGGTGAGTGTTATCTTGTGAATTTCAATATTTTTTTATGTTATGCTTCCTTTTTCACAATCCGTAATTCGTAACCTAAAGCATTAAGAATGTTACTAAAAATTTTAATAGAAGGAATCATTTCCTTCCTCTCAATCCGCGAAATTACTTGTTGCTCAATACCTGTGATTTCTGCAAGCTGTTCTTGTGTTATCTTCTCCTGTTTCCGTAAGCTAATCATTTCTTCAATCAACTTGTATTCTGCTCTTGACTCATTCCATGCCTTTTTAAAAGAGGAATCAATATCACACATTTCTTCAATTTCATTTTTTACGTTGGTTTTTATAAATGATATAGTTTTACTTTCTTTATTCTCCTCCATTTTAATGCGTAACTACAAATTCTTTCAAGGCATTAGATACACATTGATTTAAAGATATATTTTTTTGAGCTGCCAGAGTTGCAATTTGCTTATGCAACTCTGGAGAAATTCGGACATTAAATGTACCTTTAAACTCTTTTTCTGGTTCCTTTCCTATTGTTTGACAAAGTTCAAGGTAGTTATCAATAGACTGCTTAAACATTGTTTTTAATTCTAAAATTGAACTACCATGAAAACTCAAAGAATCATTGATTCCAAATACTTCACCAATAAATAACTCATCATCTGCGTCATAGGTAATAGTGGCATGGTATCCTTTATATTCTAACATTGAATTATTCATAATTTCCCTCCCTATATCTCATTTATCTCAATTAAAAACTTTATAACCATTTTTAGTTGATATGTGTACAATTCTTTTCCTGGGTGAGGTTCATCAAATTGTAAAACCCTTTTAGTTTCTTCATGCACATAGGCAATACCCGAACCTCTACCACCAGAAAACTTTGTACAATTACATTTCCTCATCAAAGCATCCAAATCCTGTTTCGTGAAATTTTTAGGCATTGGTTTTCTGGTTAGTTTTTCTATTAAATCTTCTTTCTTTGGCATTGACTTTCCCCCATGATGGTTTTTTGCAACTATAACTTAGTTACACATATATTATATGCACTTTTTATAAATATTGTCAAGGATAGCATATAAAATTTTAAGATTGATTGTTTCAAGGTTACTTTTCAAGGATTTAAGGGAAGGTTCCCATTAGGTTTCCCTTCCCCAAAATTGCAGATTGGACTACATTAAACGTTAAATCCAGATAATAATAAAAGAGCCAATATAAAATTGACTCTTTATCATAGTTTTCCTTTTGAATTTGTAAGGTGCAGCACTATGCAGATACTTTATTAAACATTGGTTCAGGTATTGCACGTCCCAACATTTTAGCCGTTTCAATCCATTCAGCAATTACTACTTTTGCATTTTCAACTGCTTCCGTTGGTGTCCTACCATCTGCCATACATCCTGGTAAATCTGGCACTGAAACAATATAAAGCTCATCTTCTTCTGACCATGAAAGAATCATTGAATATTTCATATGCTATTTACACCTCCACTATACCGTACTTATTAAATAATAAGCGAATCTGCTTTATTTGATACGCTTTCGCTTTATTTCCTTGTGGTTGAATGTTGATGATCTCAGGTATATCATGTCTGTAGTATATAAAATGATCCCCTTTGATTCTACATTCAAATCCTAATCGTATCAATAATGCTTGTAATTCAGAAAACTTAATATTATTATCCCGTTTTCCCTCTACAATATCTGCATATATAGTATTTGCCATAAGTATACCTCTATATCTTCATATTATAAGTATATTATATCTATCTTATGCCGTCAACCGTTTGTAATTTAAAATGATGTCTTACCTTATATTGGCAGCCACTACGGAGGCGTTACCTTTTCCGTTCCATAATTATCTTCTATTTTTACCGCTTAAGGAAAGGATGCAGTGGAAATCAAACCCACTTAGAGCCTGACTACTCTACATCACAATTTTAAAATTCTTTTTTCTTCTCTCTCCTTTTCAGTTATAAACTCTCCTAAAATCATGGAGAGGATTTTTGGCACACTCATAGTCTGTAATTTGTCCACACCATTTCCCTAGACGCACTCCTCCAGTACCAGATTTACGTTTTCTATCATGTTCCATCATCTTAGCCCAATTAGGTGAAGCTTTTCGCCTTTTATGTTTGCTTCTATAGAAATCACACATTATTTGAGAGTATTTATTTCTCATCAATGCAGTTCCCCATTTTTTAGTTTGAGGATTCCATACAGTTACAAATAATTTTGCTTTTGAAGATTTCTGGAAATCGGAGCAGACAATTTTCACCCCGTTTTCCAGACATAAAACTACGGAATCCATTATAAATTCCTTATTATGTATATAACTGGTGCTTAACAGACTATATATTTTCATAGTATATACCTCTTTTTTTACATTAGATAAAGTAGTGTTTAATTACAATATTACTAATAACAGAAGCAAGTCCAGAATAATCATATGTAATTTTCTGAGTTTTACGATCCTTCTTTGCTTTTACAAGTGTATTTACCTGACGCTTCTTAAAGGAAACTTTTCCTGTCTCATCATCTACCTCAAAATTGTTACGAAATCCCTTTACATAACAATCATTAAGTAATTTTTTATCTTCTGCTGTTAATTTTACGCGGGTTTTTCTTGTGTATGGAGTTTCATGAGAAAGAGAAAATGTCACCTTGATAATGCGCTCTAATTCCTCAGAGGCCTTTTTATAAGCTTCTTTTACCTCCTTGCTCATAATGATGTTTCCATCTTCTCCTGCTTTACTATTGATATGAATAGCCTCAAGAGCATCATAGAGTGCTGCGGATTCAAAAGCTGGAATAATTGCATATTTTACAAGTTTAGAGTTGTTCCAAGTTGCAAGTACCCTTAAAACAGTTCTAACAACATCTTTGCTATTGCCAAAATGATTTTCATTTTTCAGACTCATTGCGTCAATAACTTTGTTGTAAGTTTCTAAAGTTTCTGCACTGTCTGCCTGAAAAGCCTCTTTAATTTCTTCCAATTTTGCAAGCTGTGACCGTAAAGCTGCAATTTCTTCTTCTGTAGCCTTGCTATTTTCTCCCGTTGCTGTACTGATTCTTTTTTCAACCTGTGCAATGCTAGTATCTGTGAGCTGAATTGACATTTCAGAAAATTCATGGGAAACTGCCTGCATAAATTCAGCTTTTGCGTCCTCTGTGATATTCTCAGCGTAAAAATTGATAGCTAAAGTTGTATTCTTCATATAGTCCTTCTTTCTCCCACTGTATGCCGTGGGTGCTTTATAATTTTTAGTTTTTTGAGCGTATTATACACACTATAAAAGAGCAGACTTGTAGTGCTATTGTCTGCCCTTCTAACTATGTATAAATTTATAGATAACATTAAATACAACGGTCATGGTTATCAGTGTTACCCGATCAACAAAGAAAAACAGGTGTTACCCTGTTTTCTGCCACTTTGTACATATTATCTATTTATTATGTATTTATCGACTTTATAAGTTTGGTTATTGAATTAAGTCGATCAGCTTTTTTAAGTTAGCCGGATTATTTTTCTTGGAACTTAATAAACTTATGTTAAAATCTATTAAGTTCGCCGTTGCTAGTTGTCTATCATAAAGCACTGCCTAGAATATACTCTAAGACGTTCGCCCGTTCGCAGTGAAGGTAATCAACCTTGTCACAATAATACAATGATGGTACATCTGTATATATTGCCTCGTTCCCAAAGTAATAAGCTGAAGAACTAGATTTTTTCCGGGATAAATCCTATAACCTCTATTATTCAATTTGTATGACGGAAAAGTTAAAATGAAAATATCAAAACCGCCAGCAACGTAAAGCCCCTTCAAGCCTATAGCATACACTCTAGGAATGTACACCAGTACAGGAAAAAACAGTACATTGTTTTTCAAGGTGCAATTTATAATATAGGGAATTTACTGCCAGACTTGACAGCTTTTAAGAAATGTAATATACTATTCTTGTGAGGGAAAGTATATTACATTTGAAAGTACATTACTTTCTAAACCCTGTATTATCTTTTAAAGGTGTACAGGGTTTTTTCTTACCCTGTAGCTATATCTTAACACATTATTCAGTAGTTGTCAAGTAGTTATTCGCTACTTTTTAACAACTTTTATTCCATCCGTTCGACTTATAATAATATCATAGTTACCAGATGAAAAATCTTGTAATAAAGCTTCTAATACTGTATTCATCTTCAAGTTATAATCATTACAAGCTTTTCTGAAATTATCCAGTATGTCGGCCTGTATTGGTGTGTTAAGTTGTTTCTTGTTCGTTTCGTTCGTTGTCTATCACTCCCTTTTTGTTTGGTAACTATACTTTACTACTTAATTTGCTACTTGTCAAGTAGTTTTTTATAGTTTTTTAAATAATGATTAAAGGTTGATCATGGTTATTGAGTTACTACGGAATTTTATTTTGTATCCGCTTCCGTATCGGATGACTATACATTAAACTATTTAGTTCAGTTTGTCAAGTGTTTTTTGAACTTTTTTGTTATTTTTTTAAACTATAAAGTTTATTACTTGAATAAATAAAAAGCACCAGCTTTTACCAGTGCTTAAAATGACGTACCATCAGGAAAGCTAAATAATGAAATGTAGGTTGCTCCTGTGGCTGCTGCTATTTGCTCAAGTTCTTCCTGGGTGAACTTACCAGTAGTATATCTTTTCTTAAAAGCTTGTAAGGAATTATATTCTAAACGCCTTGCAAGTTCTGATTTTGTTATCCCGGCATGAGCACAAGCCATATCAATTTTTTGTTGAATTGTAATTGGTATCACCTCTTTCATATACTACTACTATTATAAAGGTTATACAATCAAAATTCAAGCACTTGCAAACTGTATTAAATTGAAAATGTACAAGCTAGGTTGACGGGTTACTGAATCAAAGGTTAATTGGTTACAACATCGGTTACTACCCGATCTGATAAGCTATAAGTTTGAGCATTGCCACATTATGAAAAGATGTGGTATAATCAATTTGAATTCACAACGTTGCTGCTGTTGTGTTGTTCGTTGTTGATGGTTAGAGTATAGTACAGTAAATAGCTGTAGTCAAGCATTTTACAGTAAATAGCTGTAATTTGTTAATATTTTATAATGACAAAGGTGGAATATATATGAATTTTGAACAGATTGCACAAAGAATTAAAGACAGGTGCAAAGAAAAAGGATATACAATTAAAGAAATGCTAGAATATTGTGAATACAATAGGAATTTTATGTATGATTTAAAATGTGGAAAGAATTTTTCATTAAAAACATTTGTAAAATTAGCAGAGTTCTTAGACTGTAGTATAGATTATTTAATAGGAAGGACGGATAATCCAGATATTAATAAGTGATTATGTTTGATTGTTTGTTATTTATTGGTATTATGGTATAATTGCGTGCGTGGTTGTGGTAGATGTGAGTTGTTATCAGATAATATTTTATTATTGTCAGATAATAGGAATGATTACTAATATTGTGTGGTGTTAGGAGTTGTTAGACGGTGTATGTGTGGATGTGTATAGGTGTGATGAGTGTGCTATGTAGTATTGAATACTATGTGTAGTAGTATTTGAATATATATGATGTAGTATTGTATAATATTAATAATAGTAATCATTACTGTTTTTAGTTAAAAGTGACAACCTGTCATTTTTACGATACATTATCAATAAGATGATAAGATATAGCCAAGCCCTACTCACACCGGATATCCTGGACTTAATGCCCTATTCTGTCCACCTTCCACCCTCACCCATGCAGCCTTGACGGTCTTTCCTCATTTTACCGTCACCGGGGGTAGTAAAAACCATTGACAGGCCTTTATTTTTTTGATTTTCTATAAGCAGGTCAATCCACACACCAACTTAAAAAATGACATAAAATGACTTAAAAATTACCTCTCTTACCCCATCATCCATCCCACTCTCTCACCCCTTCATTCCCATCTCCATCACCCTCAAAATATCATCAAAAAAATAAACTCATCAAAAATTCAAATAACCCTTACCAGCTTTACAAAATTTCACTTCATCCCATCTCAAACACGTTATCGTACCACATATCGTAAAAACCTATATATAATAAGGAAATAACTCATTTTTCACCCTCAAATCGAACAACCCCAATAATCAATAAATCAAAATCAAATCCAGAAAACCATTGATAACACACTCAATTTACGATGAATCATTTTTAATTCAAAAATCGATCAAAATGGGAGAATAACGCATCTTCATTTAACAGATCACTCCGCATCACTTTAGATCACTTCCAGTCCCATCCCATCTAATCATATCTAATACAGGGGGCTATTTAAAACCACACCAATATAACCTTATCAATACCACTTCCGTACGCAACATAGCATATTGAATAATACTCCAAACATCATTCATCATCTTTTTATGCAATATGCACTATGCAATTACTATAACATGCCCTACAATGCCCCTAACAGCCACAATAAGCCGTCTAAACCTCTTAGACGTATATTTTTATAGCCTAATGATTTAAAGCGCCTAGAAATGGCTCTAAACGTTTCAAATGACATTTATGTATTTTTATAATGGTCATATAGTACATCAGATGTTCTTTCAGATGTTCTTTCAGATGACCTTTCAGATGACCTTTCAGATGACCTTTAATTATTTACAGATATGAATCCTTAACAACCCAATAAGCTAAATCTATAACAGATGAGATATTAAGTATCAATCATAAACTATCCATGATTCATTTGATCTACTTATATCCATCTGTTATTTTTTGTGCTCATTTACACCATTCAATTTGTCAACATAATTACATTTCGTTCTAATTGCTATTTCAATATGATATCTCAAGCTGAATCCCAAACTAATCAAAATGATATTTACCAAAAGACGAACCGTAAGGTTCGGATTTTGAAAAATAGCCCCTTCTAGGGGCGGTTCTTTCGTAAGAAAGAAATTTTGGGTCATTAAAATAACATCAATCAATAACATCCACTCATGCTTTAATGAACCAATCGTATATCAAATAGAGAATATATAAATGGTATCACATCATTTGATATCAAATCACCATTACGTCACTACCACATCATTAACCACAATCTCCTGGAGGAACAACACGTTATGAACTATGAAGATTACTTTTACTACTCACTACAATATAACGCTCTTTATAGAGAGTTCAAGAAATATTCTGATGAAGAGTTAATCAATCAGTGGAAATACAATCAGAAATGTCTTCTGGACACTGATCCAAGATATAAAGATGTTTTATTGATAGGTATTTCAGTTTGCGAAGATATTTTAAGACAAAGAGGGAATACATATCTGGATGATTTATTTCCAAAGGATTAAATGAACCGTTTTCCCCATCCTCTATCCCATCACTATTTGACACCAAACACCCTTAATTCATTCGGTTTCAATCCATTCCATTTTGAGGATATATTATAAATTTATTTATAATATATCCCGTCTATCTTATTTAAATATATTATATCTTTATTCTGTTCAGTAAACGCTCTAAAATTGACGTCTACAACCTCAATTTTGAGGATGATGAGGCTCTAAAATTGACGTTTGCTGAACTCTCGTAGACACTAAAAAGGAAGGAATTTTTTTTAATATGAATTTAAATCATCAACCAGAGTATTTTACCAAGTTTCCAAATGCCTACATTCAGAATAACATAAAAGCCAAATTTGGAGTTAGTCGAAAATTTTACATCACTTATATCCTGATAGACAGGTACAGATCCTACGAAGACTATAGCTGGATCACTATACGGAAGGTTCTGGAGTTTTATGGGTATAAAACAACCAGCCGAAAACCAAAAGCTTTTAAAGAGATACTGGACGTATTGGAATATATGATTAATAACAAAATGATTTATATTAAGCAAGACTTAGATTCAATAAACTATGACACTGGAATTGAAATAAAGATCATAAAAGAGAATTTTGATACTGTACACAATTTTTCAAAGCTCACATCCTCTCAGCTTGACACAATAATGATGGCTGATAGTTCATTAAACAGAGAAAATATACTTGTAGCTTTCTTGTACATAAATTCTTACATTGGCTGCCGTAAGCGCAAGAATGATGGAACTGAGTATCAAGACGCTGCGAGAAATCCAGAAGCTTTCTTTGGAAGCATCCAGAAGATGTCTGAAGAACTAGCCATGTCAAAAGACACTATTAATCAATGCATTGAATTTCTAACCCAGTCAACCGACTCCAAGAATGCTCTGTTGATTAAAAAAGAAGTAGGAAGTGTTCAACCAGACAAGAAAAAGCCTCCCAAAAATGTACCAAATATCTATGTGCTAAATAAACAGGGTTATGAGCAGGAAATAAAATGGGCTATTGGAAAAATAATTGAATTATATAAGACAGATGAGTTTTACCCACCTGTTGGAAAGAATATTAGCAATAAAGGAGAATAATTAAGTAATGCAAGAAGCAATTGATAAGTATTATGTTTACAGATTTGTGAACAAAGATGATGTAATTGTCTATGTTGGAAGCTCTACTAATATGACCAAACGTTTTTTAAATCATATGCAGCTTCAGGATGACATAGATAGGATTGAATTTATAGAATGTGAATCAGAAGCAGAAATGGCATGGAAAGAAGTTTATTATATCAATTTATTTTATAATTCATTAAGTAAAAACAAAAATAATATTTTCTTTGGCGGTGGTAAATTAAAGGATATAGGACTTCAGGACAAATGGAAAAAGTTCAAATTTGCTTATATAGAACATTATAAAATTAATCCGAGTAAAGAAAAATACGAGAAATATGTAATTAATGCTCCTAAATATGATTATACGTCTCTCATTCATATTCTGGATAATTATAAACTCAATCAAATTGGTGTAAGCAAATATGCAATTTCCCAAAAATGGTTCTACGATCATGAAAATGATGAATATATGACAAGGTTAAAAAATAACACTCTTAATTTTTTCAGAAATTATTGTTCTGATGATTCATCGCTTAATCTTTGGACAACATTTGGTGAATTTAAAGAAAATGTAAAGGGGGATGGATTTACTAAAGGTTTTATAGAACTTGGAAAAGAACCATCCAAGGATACTAGAAATCGAATTTATTTAGCTTATCTGGCAAATATCTTTTATCCCATTAAGAAAAAAGAGTACAAAATCAATGAGGATCAATTTGCTCTTACTGAATTAATGCAATTCATGTTTCAGTCTGCTCTTATTCATGGTAAAGAAATCTGGATCTACATTCCAAGTATCCGCATGCGAACATTATTAAAAAAATGGATTAAAGAAAATCCACTTCAAACAGAAACATCATCTCCTCAAACAAATCCAACACAAACAGAGAATAACTAAATAGAGAAATCAAGTCACCTTCTATTTGATCGACATTACTACTCTTACCAATAGAAGGTGAAATTAAAAAAATATATTACATTAGGAAATTACATTAGGAAAGGAATTTATATTTTTATGACAGTAACAAACGTAAATCACGCTTATCTTAGCATTTTCAAGGAGACACATTATCCTTCAAAGGAGGAATTACATCGTACATATGGTGGAGAAATCACTGCATACGAATTTGATGGACATGTCTATTTATCTGATGCAGCGGCAAATATTGCTAGATCCTGGAGTTTTGATCGTACCTGCAATCGGAATATAAAGGCTAGAGCAAACAAATGATTCATAATTCTGATGAAAAATATTTTGAGAAAGCTCGCCAAGCTGCTCTCCTATCAAATTTCAAAAGGACAAATATTGGATGTGTAGCCGTCTATAAAGGTCATATTATTGCCATTGGTTGTAATGTCTGTAAAACACACCCTATGCAGAAAAAATATAATCGGTACAGAAAACCTCGTTATATGGATAGAGAACGTATTCCAGGAATACATGCTGAAATGCACTGTCTGAAGGTCATTCAACACATGGATATAAATTTTTCCAAAGTGAAGCTATATATTTACAGAATCCGAAAAGATCAACCTCATGGATTATCTCGTCCATGTCCATCCTGTATGGCTGCTATCAGGGATCTTGGAATACAGCACATATACTACACAACAGATAATGGCTACATTTACGAACGTATTGGACAATCAATGGAGAATAACAAGGTATATTATTAAGAAAAGGATGTGAAACTATTTATAATGAGTCAGTATGGAATTAAGATAAAAAATATTCATGCTGGTATGATTTATGATGTAAATCTTGGTATCAGAGATTATTTTACCTGTAAAGATGCAATGTTGAATAATAGTTTGTTTAACTTCTTCTTACAGAAAAACGGAATGAATGTTTATAAGGGTGAAACTACCAGAGATATTATTTGTCTGGACTATGATTTTGGCAGTCGATCCTATGAAGAAGAACGGGATCGGCTGGAAAAGTTATTGGAATCTGCCGCTGATGATGATTCCAAAGAACGTATTTATGCTACATTAGAAAAAATCGAACAGCGTAAAGATTTATACTCTCCCAAAAAGAGAGATGAAATAAGAGAATATTTTTATGAACATGGCGTTGATGTAACTTACAAGAAATATGACAAAGAGACGGATTCTGAGATTGCTGAAACAATCCATTACAAAATGCTATTTCGTACCAGTGCCAAGGCTAAACTTGGACAAGTTATGTTTATAAATGAGAAATTATATGATTTAGCATATGATTGGCTCACAATCGGTCTTGGTAAAAAGATGAGTATAGATAATGCTAAGATTGTTGAGATGTCAGCCTATGCCCCACTTACCACTTCTACCATCATTGATACAATTCATGTTCCCGTAGAGGATATTCTTATTCTGAAAGATCAGGATTCTTTCTTTAAAACTCTTGCTAATATTGTTAGAGCTGAAACCTACATAGGAAAATCCGGAGAAGAAGAACGAAAATGTGTAGTCGTTCAGGAAGAAACAGAGGTAAAAAACACCTTATGGGATGGAATGATGCTGATTGAGTCAACCATCTTACCTAAATGGGTCAATGGAATGATTCTGTTGAGAAATCATCTATTTAAAGCGTGTGGATTCCGAACTTACATTCAAAAGTTCTTCATGGTTTGGTGTGATCAGAATGGTCATGATTATAATACCTACCAAGTACAAGATATGTTCGGAAAATGGCATTATCTCAAAAACATTAAGATGATAACTACAGATAATGCTATTAAATGGAAGAAATTTGCTGATTTAATGGGTAATACACTTGAAGAAGCATATGAATATTGGTGTAATCGTATCAGAAAAGACGGATGTCTATGGGGCGTGGTTAAAACTGACCATCCAAGTAAGTTAGGTGAATACCAGCAGTTGAGCTATCAGATGATCAATACACTGCCATGCACCAAAAATGATGTAAGAGCTATTGCTCAAACTACAATAGATTACATTGAACTTTTGAAAAATGACAATGCTGAGTTTGAAAAGTTTTTGAGAAAGAACGCAAATGAGATCAATCATTATGAAATGCTGGCAGATCTGTACTCACATAACCATGAATTTGCAAATAGCACCTTCTTCCGAGAAGAAAAGAGAAAGATTATATATGATTATGTGTACAGAATGAGAAAAGGTAAGATTCTTGTAAACGGTGATAATCTAACAATATGCGGAAATCCATATGCACTACTACTCTATTCTGTTGGTGAAGACTTCTTATCAGATCCTACATTTTCCAGCGAAGATGGCTGTATTCAATGTTATACAACACGCTTTGATGATGGTGAATATCTTGCTGGATTTCGTAATCCTCACAATTCCCCCAATAATATTTGTTATCTGCATAACGTCTACTCTCCTGAGATGGAGGCGTATTTCCCATTTAGTTCTAATATAATGGCTGTCAACTGTATTCAGACTGATATTCAATCTAGGGCTAATGGGTGTGATTTTGACTCGGATTTTATGCTAGTGACCAATCAACCCCAAATGGTTGAGTGCGCCAGAATTTGCTATAAAGAATTTCCTACCATTGTTAATGATCTAAAGGAATCAGGTATAACATATCAGAACACAAAGAAAGATTATGCCCTTATGGATAATAAATTTTCAAAATCTCGTATGGGTATTGGGTATTCCAGTAATCTTGCTCAGTTGGCAATGACATATTACTGGACAGAAAAAGCTAAGGAAAATCCTAATCCGAAACGTCTGGAAGAACTTTATCACAACTTTGTGATTTTGTCAGTAGTAGCTCAGATCATAATTGATAGCAGCAAAAGAGAATATGAAATTGACGGTAACAAAGAGATTGATCGAATCAGTAAGATGGACTGTATGACCATAAAAAAACAGTGTGGTTATACAAGTTCTGGGAAACCAAAATTTATTAAGTATGATTTTCCAGAATTTATGAGATATACCAGGGAAATAAAATATACGAAGGATGGAAAAGATCTTCCAGAAGAAGATGTTGAAACATCAAAATCCAAATTGAAGAACAGAATCAATCCTGAGTTGGTATGTCCTATGAACTGGCTTGAATATTGGTTGGATAATATCCAAAAGATCCCCACAACTAATGCAGTTCCAGTATCTAATTTTTTTATTAAAATGTCAGGTAAAGCTAATTATAAACAGATAACAAAGATTATGTCTTTGGTTGAAGAATATGATAAGTATGTGAAACACTTAAAATGTAGAGATGATATTGATTCAGATGAGTATAATCAATTGTTATTAGAAAAATCACGAGGAGTCTTTGATGAAATATCTAAAGTAAAAATAAATAATCTAATCACCATCAATCGTTTGGTTGAGACTGCCCTCTCTTTAAAGATGAAATCTTCTTCAAAGTCAGGAATAGATAAAGGTTGTAGATATTCTCGTAAGATATTGAACCTACTATTTAAGACAAATAGGAGCAAATTCCTTAGTAATTTCATAGAAGATTGATAAAAAGTAGGAAAAATATTTTATAAAATCGAAAAAAACCTTATCTAGTATAGGTTTTTTTGATTATGTTGGCGTCCCCAATATGGAGGGGAGTAGAAAAAACGAAAATGCGAGATAGCATGAGTAGACCCCGCCGCTATTGCCCGATGCGGATAATAAATATGGGGGACTGTCTTTAAACGTATACTAGGGGTGGACGTATCATTATCCACCCCGAATAAAAAAGGAGAATTATTATATGTAAAGCTGGCGGTAGGTCGGAATCTAACTGTGCCTCATAAGCATGGGTAACTGAGTTCAACTCTCAGGCGTAGCAATTTTCGATGTTTTGTGTGGGGTAATTCCCAATTTGTAGAACTCATTCATACTACAAACTCCTTTATGTAAAGGGGCAATTGTTCCAGCAGTTGCCCCACACAAGACATTGAGAACGTTATCTGAAAATAACGAAATTTTACATAAATAAGGAGAGAAATTTATATGAATGAATTAAAAATTTTCAATAATGAAGAATTTGGTCAGATCAGAACAGTGGTGATTGAAGGAGAGCCGTGGTTTGTTGGGAAAGATATTGCGGAAGCTTTGGGATATGGAAGAACAGCAGATGCTATTAAACAACATGTTGAAGAAGGGGATAAGCTGACTCGGTGTTTCACCGACTCAGGTCAGAGCAGACAAATGTATATCATTAATGAGTCTGGTCTTTATGCTTTAATCTTTGGAAGCAAACTGGAATCAGCTAAACGATTTAAGCATTGGGTAACATCAGAGGTACTTCCAACAATTAGAAAAACTGGATTCTATATATTAAAAGCTAATCAGCAATATAAAGCAAATTTATTACTATCCATTTATAATGGTGGTCAAGAAGGAGTAATAGCATCCAGAGAATTAACAAAAATTGAAATTGAAGAAGCTACTCTTCCACTCAAAGAAGAAATTGCTCAACAGCAGGAAACCATTGTTATGAAAGACAATACCATCGAAACACAGAAGAACGAAATTTTTCACAAAGATGAGGTAAACAAAGGGTTGGTAAAAGACATTTCATTAGCAGAGAAACGTCAGATTCTCAATAGAGTTGTAAGAAAGGGTGCTGGAAAAGATAGCATTGCAAAACGTTGGGCTGCATTATATAGGGAATTTGAGCAAAAATATCATATGAATCTTGGTAGAAGAATCGATGGATACAACGATGGATGTGATGAATTCAATGAAAGAAATAAGGATAAAATTAAAGCCAAAGAAGTAGTTAAAAAAAGGAAAGTTAAAACCAAGGTTGAGTATATTGACGTTGTATTAAATCAAATTTCAGATTTATATGATCTTGCTTGTAAACTTTACGAGAATGATGTAACTGTATTAGTTAAAGAATTATATGATGTTATCAATCCAGCATACTAATAGAATCACTTGCGAGGAACCTGACGTGACAGTCTATAGTTGGGATGCATACTGGCTATAGATGTGTAGGCTCATCACCTACCCTCGCTTTACCAATCTTCCATTGCGGAAGAAATATATAAAAGAAAGAAGTGTTACTTATAATTCCAATTAGTAAAAAAGAAGCAATTATGTTAAGAGAACATGGTCTTTCAGATCATGTAAAAATGTCCTCTGTAACTCATGGAGCCAGGGGTAAAAGATACTGGGCTGTTGAGAGTCGCAGCGCACTTAAACATTTAGAACAGTACCGAAAAAGCACAGTTGCAACGTAGCAGAATAATAAGAAAGGTGGTTGAAACGCCATCGGAAAGAAAAATAAAGACCTTATAAAAATTTCATTTGTAGACTCCCCTTCATCTGAAGATGTTACAGGAAGTCTTATTTTTATATCAACACCTGACCACAAAATCTTAGTTGATGCTGGATTACATCAGACAAATGATCGCTATGAAGATTTTCTGGTGAATAATAGAAAATATAGAGAATTTAAAGCAAAAGAATTAGATTATATCTTTATCACACATACTCATGCAGATCATTGTCTTCTACTTCCCAAATTGTACAAAGAAGGATGCAATGCTCAAATTATAATTTCTGATGGGTCAGGACAGATATATAAGGATATGGCTGAGGATTGTGCTGAAATCAATGAACGTGATGTTTTGTTTATCAATAGTCAGCACAATAAAAATTATATGCCACTATATGACTTATCTGATGTGGAAAAGTCGGTAAATTACATGACAGAGTTTTCAGTTAATCGAAAAATCAAATTAGATGATTCTCTATCATTTGAGTTAATTCCTGCTGGACATTTGCTGGGAAGCTGTCAAGTGCTACTCTATTTGACTTACAATAATCTCACAAAGACTATTTTAGTTACCGGTGATATTGGAAATAAAGTGGTTAAAAATCGGTTTGTAGGTGAGTATCAACAAGTATCAAAGGCTGATATTGTAATTGCAGAATCTACATATGGAGATAAGCCAGATATTAAAACTGGCAAGAAGGAACGAAAAAATGATTTGGAAAAATTCAAATCCATAATAGAACGTCAGATACACGAAATGAAGGGACGAGTTATTATACCAAGCTTCTCTCAGTCAAGAATGCAGCAACTTGCATTGATGGTATACCAGATGTATAAGGATAGCGAGTGGAAGCCAAAAGTTTATATCGACTCCCCTTTGTCTATAAGAATTTTCAACGACTATGAAGCTTGTTTAGAAGGTCAAGATAAAGATGATCTGGATGAGTTGATAAATAGCGGAATGTTCACTTTTGTAAAGGAGCCAGAAAAAAGCAAGGCTTTAGTAGCAAGTAATGAACCATGCCTGGTACTCTCTAGCAGTGGAATGTGTCAGGTTGGAAGAATACGACACCATTTGAAGAAGTGTGTATCAGATCCTAATGCCACTATCCTATTTGTTGGATATAGTACAGATGGAAGCTTGGCTTCATTGTTAAAGGACAATAAGTGTAAATCAATAACTATAGATCAGAAAGTTTATCCTTGTCGTTGTTCTTCATATTCTCTTAAATCCATGAGTGGCCATGCTCCATTCAATCAGTTAGTAGAAAATTATTCTAATATCAACTGTCAGAAGCTAATCTTACATCATGGGTCTAAATTAGCAAAAGAAACTCTGAAAGAAGCTCTTGATAAAGAATATATGAGAAATTGTAAGACTACACGGGTAATTATAGCTAATTCAAGCTTAAAATTCAGTGTATGATGAGGATAAATTATGAAGAAATATATCTTGGGAATGGTTACAGCTATTTGTATGATTCCTATTATGGAGTCATTCACAGAACTTATTCAAATGTCACTGGAAGTTCCAAAGGGAATGTTAAGTAAAAAGGTTATCAAAATAAATAACGAAATACAGGATTTGCAAGCTGAATCTGAACCAGTTAGTACAAGCTGTATTGGGTTTGAGATTCCAAGTGAATCTGATGATTTTTATGATGATTATGATGATAAAAAGAAGAATCATATTGGATTTGAGAGAGTGTGATACTCTCTTATTTTAGTTGGAGGAATTTAAAATATGAATTTTGTATATAAGAAAACTACACAGACTTCTATGAAGATCGCTGGAATCATTGACACAGACACTATGACTGTTGATGTGGATGGAGATGTAAAGCAGCTTAATACTCTTCTATCTGATTTCAATGGAGGCTGTGTTGAAATTAATGTGAAGGTAAAAGACGAAGAAGAACTTGATGAACCAGTTGCTGATCCCAGTGATGATGAGTAGAGAGTTGGTGCTTGATTGTTCAATTTAAAAAGAAAAGATAACGAAAATGAGCATCAATACTTGTGGCGAATTGGACAAGCGAAAGATTCTGGACTTTTAGATATGTCCTGGAATGATATTGCCAATGTAATGAATAAGGAATTCAGAGATGATGAATCTGAATACAGAGCTGAATCAGCATATAGAAAAGTGTATACCAACGCTAAGAACTTTTATAACGCTGGTGTATTTGATACTGGTGATTCCAGTTCTAAAACAATTCTAACTCAACAGCAAGAATTGAAGAAAGAACAGGTTAAACTTAGAGACGAACGAAATGAGTTAAACAGATTGATTCGTGAAGAGGCTCGTAGAGAAAGTTTTAGAGAACAAATATGTAGAGCAATCACTGAGCATCAGTCCTCTCCTCTTCTTTATGATGAAAATAAAAAGTTTACTGGAATTATCAAAACAGATAATGATCTGATTATTTCTTTAACAGATATCCATGCCGGTATCGAAATCGACAATCATTTCAATAAATTCAATCCCACAATTTTAAAACAACGTTTAAATCAGTATTTGGACAAGATATTTGAGGTTTATTTACGTCATGGTTCTGAAAACGCTTATGTGATTTTATCAGAACTTGTAAATGGACTTATTCATGATACCCTAAGAATCGAAAGCAATCAGAATATCATAGAACAGTTTCTTATGGTTACAGACTATATCACTGAATTTCTGGCTGAATTGAGCTATCGTTTTAATAATGTTCATGTTTATATGTGTCCTGGTAATCATTCCAGATTATTTCAGGATAAAGATAAGGCACTCAAAGGTGAAAACATTGATACGCTTGCTCTCCCATTCTTGGAAGCCAAATTACAGCTGTTTAGGAATATCTACTTTCATCCAAATAAGGTAGAAGAATCCATTGCTATCTTCTCAGTAAGAGGACAAAAGATTTTTGCTAGTCATGGAGATAAAGATGATCTTAACACTGTAGTTCAGAAATATACTCTGATGTTTGAGAAGCCAAATATCATTTATTTAGGACATAGGCATACAAATGCAATGCAAACTGTATATGACGTAAAGGTTATTCAGTCTGGATGTCTGAGTGGATCTGATTCATTTTGTATGGATAAACGCTTGCAGAATAGACCCGAACAAACTATTTCTGTCATTACAGATAAAGGATTTGATTGCTTGTACGATGTGAAATTTTAGAATATGGAGAATAAGAAAAATGGAAGAAAATAAGGAAATTTTTGCGTTAGATTATGAGGAATGTATCAATTACATTGCTTCTAAGGTGGAATGTGATAAAGAAACAATCGATAAGATTTTGGAATATGAAACTGAATGGCTTATGCAGCAGGGCGTTATTGAATACACCGAACCTGTAGAGCCTTAGTTTATATAAGAAAAGCCGTCAGCAATCAAGAATTGTAGAAACCAAACATGAGAGCTTGATCCTATGCATCAAGATAAACGCCTTACAGACTACCTGTTAGGCAATCTGCGCCAGTGCTCTCTGACATATTCCCAGCGAAAAAGCCGGAAACGCCAGTAGGCACTGACGTGTACTATATAAGGGTAAATACACTTAAACATAGCACATCACCGTCCTTCCATTCAGATTTGTTGTAACTACATCATCGTGGAAAAACTGACGGCTTAGAATGTGGAAGATACTCCACGTTTGTAATCATAGCATATCTGAATGGAGTTTTCAACAAAGTGACAAAACAAAGGAAATCCTGATTGGACATTAGGATTTATATCAAAGGGTAAAAACTGCCCTACTACTATATTAAATAATACGAGGTAAACATAAATGAATAGATCAGAACTTATTGCAGCTGTTGCAGACGAATTAGTAATGAATGGTACTACTAAGACAACCAAGAAGGACGCTGGAGTTATGGTTGATACCATTGTAGATATTATCGCAAAGACCCTTGCATCTGGAGAAAAGATAGTCCTTTCTGGATTTGGTACTCTTGATATTTTAGAAAGAGCCGAACGCCAGGGAAGAAATCCTAAGACTGGAGAATCTATGGTAATTCCTGCTTCCAAGACTGTTAAATTTAAGCCAGCCCCATCACTTAAGGATGCCGTCAATGCGTAAAGAGGTGACTGGAATGGGATATTGTTACACAAAGGATTTTATTGATAATGATGAGCTAAGATCCTATATTGTACAAAATTATGGATATTTCAAAGAGATTCACGATGACTTTATTGGTGTTTCAATTGTAGCGCATTATCCAGTAATGATTGATTTAGTCAATGATTTAATCAAGAATACTCCATTTACATTAGAAGGTGTAGAATTACGGGATTCAGAAGTAGATGGATATTGTGATGAATATATTCTTACACTGAATTGTGATAGAAAGATTTGGGTTCAAAAAGCTTTCATTCCTAAAAATGAATACAATGATGGCGGTTATGTTATCTGCGATGAAGATGACCTTATCTTAGTTCACGAAGATGTAAATTCTAAGTTCCTTATTAGAAATTCAGAGGCAAATATTGTTGTGTTCTCAGTCGAAAGTGATGGAGAGGAAGATAATGCGGAAGAAAATACGGAAGATGATGAAATCGAATGTGACACTGAATGTACTGAAGATAACAATTGCGCTCCTTCAGATGACTTACATGGTTTTACATTTTCAGAAGAGGATGATTTCTCAACAAGAAGATGTTCGTTCTGGTGTTCTGAAAAATTAGGAAAGAATGATTACGCTGAAATTATTAATATTTTGCGTAGACTGTAGTCTCATTTAGTTTGAAAAGTGAGGTGATTTTTGTGGATTTAAATATGGTTATTAATATTTTAGAAATTGTATGCGCCATCCTATTAGGTGGATTAAGTATCTATTTCAGGACAAACGCACGTTTAAAGGAAACAGTTGGTGATTATATTGCTGAAGCAGAATCAGCTTATAGGGATACTGTAAAAGCTGGAGGTCAAAAACATCAATATGTAGTTGACCATTTATATAATCTGATTCCTACATACATGCGACCTATTTTTACTACAGATATGGTTTCAGGTATTGTTGATCGTGCGTTTGACACAATTGAGCAGTATGGAAAAATGCAGCTTGACAAGGCTGTTGATAAAGTAATCAAAGAAAGTAAAGAAAAATCTTAAGGAGGTATTTATTATGATTTACGATTACAAGTACAGAAAAATTGAATATGATAGCCCAATGGAAGAGGCTGATCACAACAGACATATGGCACAGTTTGGCCCAGGTACAGGTAAGTCTCATCCAGATGATTGTGAGTATTGCAAGAAGAGAGGTTGGAAGACCTTCCCTGGTACAAGTTTTGCCGAAGAATGTGACAAGTGGGCTGCTGAACATCCTGATGAAGTTCCAGCTCCAGCTGATCCCGTACAGTAATTTGTACATAAACCTACTGTAGCCTCAAAACTACAGTAGGTAATCTTTAGAAAGGAAGTGACAGAATGGTTAATAGAGGAAGAATCTATAACAATTTCTATACCCCTGAACTTTGGGAACAGGTAAATAAAGAAAATAAACTCATTCTCGATGACTTCCTTACAGAATATCGACAGCGCAAAATGAGTAAAGGTACTATAAATGGTTATTATAATGATCTACGGATTATAATGATTTACATTTTAAAGGAACTAAATAACCGTTGCATTTTAGAATTAAATAAGAAGGATTTTCGTGGTCTTAGTCTATATTTCACTGATGAATGTGGTATGTCACCTGCTAGAACCAACCGTCTAAAAAGTGCCGTAAATAGTATGTTGACATTCTGTGAGGAAGATGACGATTATGACTATGAAATCAATTATGCTAAGAAAATTAAGGGAATTCCGAAAAGCCGTGTTAAGGATAATGATGATAATTTCTTCTTCACATTTGATGAATTTATAAAAGTTAGAGATATTTTAGTATCACAAGATAAATTACAGCTTGCTGTATTATGGTCATTAGGATTTGATTCAGCTGCAAGAAAGAATGAGTTATTTCAAGTAAAGAAATCTGGATTAACAGAGAATAATAAAACAAACATTGTAGTTGGTAAAAGAGGAAAGAAATTCCCACTGGTATATCTAAATGATACTAAAGAGCTAATTAAAAAATATTTGGAACAGCGTGGAGATGATAATATTGATTCTCTTTGGATTAAAGGATCTGGAGATAATAAACAACCTATTTCAGATTCAAATGTCCTATATGATCGTATTCTTTCAATTTCTAAGATTTTATCTGAAGTTCGTGGAGAAGAATGTAATATCTTTACGCACAGTCTTAGACATTCTAGGTTAGAATGTTTAGCACAAGGAACTGATACAAGATTACTTGATGAAAATGGTAATCCTAAGAAGTTCCCTCTGGAGCAGATACAGATTTTTGCGCATCATGCAGATTTAAATACTACACAGGGATATCTGCGTGATCACTCTGAAGAGCAGATTAATGAAATGTTTGGAATTGTGTAATGTATAAATTATATAATGTGTCGTATCCCCATTTTAGCTGTATGAGTGTCAATATATCTATATAAAACAAATAAATACCAAATCATACATTGCTCAAATATGGCGTTAAAAAAAGAGAGTTATATACTCTCCCATTCTATAAAATAAAACCAATAATGATGTTATATTCCCGCAAGACTCACCAGAAAATCAACACCAAAAACATTTTACGACTTCTGCTAGAAGTACCAACGCCTTTAGTCCTAGAATCAAAATATTAATTTTGCTCATCGGCGGTTCCTCCTTTCATATAAACATTCGGAGGTATACCGGCTGACGCATTACCATAACGGCGACCGCAATAAATACTGGGTATTGTCTGGTTTACCACGAGATGTGCGCACATCTCTATGAACCCTTTTGGGGTTCTCGACCTTCCTGTGGAATATAATATCACTATTGGTTTTATTTGTCAATTTGAGTAGAAATTTTCCGATTATTATGTACTTTGGTACTCTCTGGAGTAACATGGTATTTACGGGATTACTCTGAGGATACCATTAATGAAATGTTTGGAATTATGCAACAGGGAACACAGAACATTCTGTATCCCCCTAATACTCTTGACTTTTAATCGTCAAGGCTTTATAATCAGATTAGAAGCAATCAAGGATATTTGCGGTGTCCAGTGATTGAAATTCGGAAACTAAATAAATTGTTTCGTAGTTGAACAATGCAGACAACGGCTACTCCCTATTTGCGGTAGGGAATAGCCGTTTTGCTATTTGCGGTGGTTATCTATGTAGGACAATGCCGCAAAGATAACCAATAAAAGCGTCAATACTTCCATAGTATTCATTGGCATTACCCCCCCTTTTTTTTCCGTTTCCGAAAAGGTTTAACCACCAGATTATCCATATCACGTTCTAATCTGATAAAACGAATTATATCATATCTTGCCAAAATATTCCACTTATCTTCTAAAATTATTTTACACTAATCTTCGTTTCTCCCCAAATTAATTATTCGGCTGTCGCCAAGTGGTAAGGCACAGGACTTTGACTCCTGGATTCATTGGTTCAAATCCAATCAGCCGAGTTAATGGTTGATAGCTCAGTTGGTTAGAGCAACCGCCTGTTAAGCGGTAGGTCGTGGGTTCGAGTCCCACTCTTCCAGTTTTAGGAACGGAAGCTAACTCAGTAGAAGCAGCGGATTGAAACTCCGCAGGAGTTGGTTCGACACCAACCCGTTCCAGTATAAAATATAAGCCAGATGAATCAGGGCGGCCCCTGAACCAGTCTTGAAAACTGAGGGTACGGTGATGAATCGTATGGGAATCGACATCTCCGTCTGGCGTTGAATTATTGGTGGATATGCAAGTGGTTAAAGCAGGCAGACTGTAAATCTGTTCCCGAAAGGGTTCGTGAGTTCAAATCTCACTCCACCAACTTTATGAAAATTGCGCCCAGAAAGCATTGTCATATTTCAGAGCGCAATAATCAAAAATATACAAGAGGGAATTAAATATAATGGCATAAATATAAGATAGATCAGTTAGACCGATGTTGTCTTTTTTCTATAAGATATTTAATTTCTGAAATTAATGTAACAGATATTACAATATTCACTTCCACAGGGAATATTACAAAGATGTTCCCTGTTTGGATGAGAATACCAATTTACTAACCCAAAAAAGGATTACTTATGAATAATTATAAATTACAATTTGCGCTAACATCCGAAGACATTCGTAACAAACTTTCTGAAGATGATAGAAAGAAATTCAATGATATAAAAATTACAAATGTATACCTGGCAGATGATGAAACAGTAATTGTAGAATGTATGGTTTCGTCTGAGCCTATTAAAAGTACAGAATGTATTTATAAATTGATTGGTGATGGATATGTTAGGTTAGATTAAATTAAATAATAAGTTTAAAAAAAAGCATTGTCATACTTGATGATGCTTTTTTTGTTTGGATGGAGAATTAATTATTGTGCTCTCTTGGCTCAATGGTAGAGCAATTGATTTGTAATCAATGGATTGTAGGTTCGAGTCCTATAGGGAGCTTAGAGAAGAATAGCAAAGACTGATCATCTTTGTGAATGATTGTACTCCATATCCAATCGCTCTTCTCTTCTATTTTTTATTGAAATAAAAGGAAGAAGGTGACAGAATGGCTAGAGTTATTGAGCCTATAACAGATGAACAATTAAAGCAGATTACTGTAGCCAATCTGCGAAAAGAATATAAAAAAATTGCGGATTTTTATAGAAAAATTATTAATAACGAAATTGTTTATTGTAGTCATTGCAGGAATTGGAAAACTGTAAGGGCGTTTTATGAATCAGCGAAAAGTCCAGATGGAATCGAACATTATGCTTGTAAAGAATGTATTCTTAATGAATGTACTGATGTAGGTAAAAATGGAATTAGATCCGATAATAAAGAGAAAACAATTGAGACATTTAGAAAACTCGATTGGTATTTTGATGAGAAGGTATATAATGATTTGCTACAAAAAATATCAGAGGGGGTTGGAGAAAAGATTAAAAGTACAGCGGTTCAACAATGGATCACAATGAATCGCAGTATCAATGATTATAAATTCAAATCTTTCTCTGATTCTATATTTGATATCGAAGATATTGAAGGAAATGATTCGCCAGAAGATATTCGTATTATACAAAAAACATTGAAAAAAGCAAAAAAAAGATTTGGATCAGATTATTCCAATGAAGATTTAATGTTTCTTGAAAATGAATATCAAGATTGGGTATCGAGATATGAATGTAGTCAAAAGGCTCAGGAAGAAACATTTGAAAATTTATCTATTTTGAAATTAATGAAACGCAATGCAATTAAGAAAGGATTGTCAACTAAGGATATAGATAAATCATACCAGGATTGGTTAGATACAGGAAAATTAAAACCGAAACAAAATTCTCTTGATACTTTTTCTGATGCACAAACATTGGGAACACTTATTCAAAAATATGAAGAAACAAGACCACTTCCTGAAATAGATCCAGAGCTAGAAGATGTTGACAAAATCGGATTATATATTGACGCTTTTTATCGTGGACATGCGAGTAAAATGCTTGGATTAAAGAATAGATTTTCTAACATATATGAAAAAGTAATGTCTAAATATACTGTAACTCCACCTTCGTATGATGAAGAATCTGATAGCGAAATCTTATTTGATAAGATTTTTGGTAATAAAGAAGAATAATTATGGCAAAAGCAAAACAAATTACTAAAAAGTCATTACAAGAAATATATCAAGAAAAATCTGAACGTGTTCTCGAAGGAGTTGCTTACTGGGCTTCTTTTTATAGAAAAAATCCACAACGCATGGTATTTGAATATCTAAACATAAAATTGAAGCTATTCCAAAAGATTTTAATTTACATGATGATGGTTAGTACAAATTTTATGTATATTGCAAGTCGTGGATCTGGAAAAACATGGCTTGTCGCTCTATACTGCGTTGTTCGTTGCATTCTTTATCCTGGTACAAAAATATGTGTTGCTTCAGGATATAAATCACAGTCACTAGAGGTAATACAGAAAATAAATGATGATTTTATGAAAAACTACAGTTGGGGGTCTGCCAATCTTAGATCAGAAATTGATGATATATCAACATCAATAAATAATGCTCATGTGGATTTTCGTAATGGTAGTTGGATAAAAATTGTAAGTTCAAATGATTCAGCCAGACATAACCGGGCAACTTTGATAGTTGTGGATGAATTCCGGATGGTAGACTTAAACACAATCAATACTGTTCTTCGTAAGTTTTTAACTGCTCCACGTTCACCTGGATATTTAAACAATCCAAAATATTCGCATCTTATCGAAAGAAATATTGAAATGTATATGAGTTCGGCTTGGTATAAATCACATTGGAGTTTTTCAAAATTACAAGCATATTTTGCAAATATGTTAGATGATACTAAACGTTACTTTTGTTGTGGTCTACCATATCAATTAGCTCTTAGAGAGGGATTATTATCAAGAGAACAAGTTGAAGATGAAATGAGTGAAGCTGATTTTGATCCGACTTCATTTAAAATGGAAATGGGAGCAGAGTGGTTTGGAGATACTGATGGTGCATTTTTTAAATTCGATGATATATCTCCGAGAAGAAAAATTAAAAACTCATTTTATCCACTTGAAATATATAAAAACCATAAAATAAAAATACCAGAATTAACTCCAAACGAAAAAAGAATATTATCTGTCGATGTGGCATTGTTAGCAAGCAAACGTCATAATAACGATGCAACAGCATTAATAATAAATTCTGCTATACCAACTGATAAAAATGATTATATTAGCAATATAGTATATATTGAAACTCATGAAGGAATGACTACTGATGAACTTGGTATTTTAGTAATGAGGTTATTTTATCAATTTAATTGCACAGATTTAGTTTTAGATACAAATGGACAAGGCATTGGCATATATGACTTTTGTATAAAGCCACAATATGATTCTGAATATGGAGTTACATATGAAGCAATGACGTGCATAAATGATGATAATATGGCAAGCAGATGTAAAATTCGTAATGCTAATAAAGTCATTTGGTCTATTAAAGCAACTGCTGATTTTAACACAAAATCTGCAATAGCTCTTCGTGCAGCGTTTCAAAATGGTTCTATTAATCTTCTCGTATCTGAGTTTGAAGCCGAAGAATTAGTTAGAAAATTCCGTGGTTATTCTAAATTGACCTCAAAAGAACAATCAATGTTAAAATTACCTTATATTCAAACTTCACTTATGATAAACGAATTAATTAATCTTGAACATGAGATAAAAGGTACGAATATTAAAATTACAGAAAAATCAGGAATGAGGAAGGATAGATACTCTTCTTTAATGATGAATGTTAAAATTTGTCAGGAATTAGGAATTAAGCTCAAACCCAAAAACACAATCGAAACAGATATAATGAAATATCTACCAATCAAAAGAGCTAATCGCTTTTCTGCATTTAGATAAAGGAGGTGCATTTAAAAAATATGCCACGAACAAAAAAGGTTGCTGAAAATGAACCTAACACAGTTACTCATTCAGTTAAATCACAATCAACCGCCAAAGAGAAAAAAGTAATTGAAAATTATGCAAAGGCTGAAAATGCAATTAGGAAACTTAGAGATGTTAATAAAAGCACCACAGGAAGAACCATAAACAGTTTCAATAAGGATTCCTTGCGTTCATATCTGCAAAACATTTCAAGTAATGAAAAAAATCTAAGAAATCTATCCAGATATTTATATTACAGATCCCAAGTTTATTTTAGACTAATCTATTACAACTCAAATATGTTTTGTCTTGATGCAAGAAGTGTAATACCTGAATATAATGTTTCTGAGGAAAATGATAAAGAAGCAATGTTAAAATCTTATGGTGATACACTAAATGCTTTGGATAAAATGAACCTACAATATGAATTTCTAAAAGCATATCTCACTTGTTTCAGAGAAGATGTTTTCTACGGCGTATATTATTTTGATCCAGAATCAGAAAATAAAAAATCATTCGTTATTATGCCTCTTGATCCAGACTATTGCAAAATTGAAGGTGTTTGGGAAACTGGTGACTTTGCGTTTAGTATGGACATGAGTTATTTCAGAAGCCATCAAGAACTATTGGAATATTGGGGAGAACCGTTCCAAAGTTTATATAAAGAATCCCAGCGTGACAATATAAAGTATAAAACAATTCCACCTGAATATGGTATTTGTTTAAAGGCTCATCCTGAAGATTGGGAAACTGTAGTTCCTGTTTATTCTGGATTATTAAACTCTATCATCTCATTGATAGATCAAGAAGATATTGCTGCTATTGCTGATGAGCAAAGCATTTATAAAATGATTTGGATGGAACTTGAAACCATTAGTGGATCTGATGAACCTAATGATTGGAAAGTTGATCCAAATCTAGTATTACCATACTGGAATAGAATGGTTAATGAGGGGCTACCTGATAATGGTTACATATCTTCTGCTATCGTTCCAGGGAAACTAAATTCTATATCATTTCCTGATACACAAGATTCCGAAGTAAATCGTGTTGAAAATGCTACCAGAACTGTTTTGAATACTTCTGGTGGATCACAAATTCTTAACTCCTCATCAATATCAGGAAGCACAGCATTTAACGCAGCGATTAAAAGCGATACAGAATTTGCGTTATCTACTCTTCTTCCACAAACGGAAGCAATCGTAAATAGAATCTTGTTTTTATATGTTGATAACCCATCAAAAGTTGTTTTCCATGAAGTATCAACTTATACAAAAGATGAGTATAAGGCAAGTGTCTTGAAAGATTGTGAATATGGACTTTCTTCTAAATTGCTTGTGAATAATTTGAATGGTTTTACAGAGAAGGATACTTTGGCAATTAACTTTCTTGAAAATGAATGTCTTGGACTTATGGATAAATTTGTTCCAGTTAAAAGTTCTCACACTACATCAAATGCGGATAAAGAAGCTGGAGGACAGACAAAAGAAGATACTGAAATTTCTGATGATGGTGAAAAGTCCAGAGATAAAAAAGATAAGGCTAAAGGGTAAGGGGTAATTTTATATGAAACAAAACTTTATTAAAACTTCTGATAAAGAAACCGCAACTAAATTAAAAAATTTAGGGTTACAAGAAGTAAATAATTCTGAGGGAATTTATTTATTTGTAAATCCAGATAAGATTCAATTTGATTCTGATATAGACCAGTCAAAGTTACACTTTACAAATATTCTAACATTTTAGTACCACTCTTCTATTTTAGATGAGTGGTATTTTATTGAATTTTTGAGGAAAGGAGGAAGAATGAAAATACATGTCGAAAAAAATTATGACAATTGACGAATTATATTCTTTTTGTCTTAAAAATAATTTTTCTAAATTCAACAGTAAAGATTTTGGAGACGAACTTTCAGTTGAAATGCATGGTAATTTTGAAAAGCAAAAGAAAACTGATGATAGGCTCGTAGAGGGAATGACACCGTTTGTAAGTAATGCATTTCATGACCATGTGAATCTTAATAAATCAAATATCGAAGAAAATATTTTCAAAGAAAACGTTCCATCTTCTAATTTACGTCCAATATTGGCAAATATTAAGTTAGATGAAGAAACAAATGAATTAGACTTTGGTTCCCACGACTTTCATATTGAAAAGGTAACATCTGTTGATGAAAACGGAAATAAAGTTGAAGTTGAAAAAATAATTTATGATGAGCAACCAATTGGAGTTATCGATGGGTCAAGAACAAATATAGAATATGATAAAGACGCTAAAGTAAATCGTGCCGTATTACATGGATATCTATATGATGAATACTGTTCTGATGCTATTGATATTCTCAATAGACGTGGCACTGTAGATTGTTCAATCGAACTTTGCATTAGAACTATGAGTTTTGATGGTAAGAATAAAGTGTTAAACTTGGATGATTTTTATGTATCAGGTCTAACTTTGTTGTCTGCAAAGACAAAGCCAGGTATGGCTGGTTCAAATTTTAAAATTGAAGATTTCAGTAGCTGTGATACAAAAGTTAGTTTTTCCAATGAAGAAAAACTAATTGAGCTTTTAGAAAGAATTGACAAAAAACTTTCTAATTTTGATAACAAAAATCCAAAGGAAGGAGGAAACGAAAAAAACATGTTTGAAAAACTTTTAGAAAAATACGGTAAAACTATTGAAGATATCACTTTTGAATATGAGGAATTATCTGATGAAGAACTGGAAGCAAAGTTTTCAGCAGAATTTGAAGAAGATACATCAACAAGCACTTCTTCTGATGGAGAAGATAATTCTAATACTTCAAATACAAATGACAAATATGAATTGTTTAATAAGTTATTTGAAATTTCTTTCGATGAAATCAAATATGCGTTAAACAGTTTATGTTCTATTTACAGAAATGATTCAGAATGGTGTTATGTACATACCGTTTATGAAGATTATTTTATCATGCAGGACTGGGACAGTGATAAATATTATAAGCAGTCTTATCAGAAAGATGGGGATAACGTATCGTTATCTGGCGAAAGAATTGAAATGTTTGCAATGCTATTAACTGAATCAGAAAAGATTTCAGTTGAAGAAATGCGTTCCAATTACGCAGCTCTCAAAGAGTTCAAAGAAAACGCTGAAAAGAATGAGCTTCATTCTCAGAAAGAGGAACTTATCAATTCTGAAAAGTATTCTATTCTTGCTGAAAAGAACGAAGATGGTGAATATACAAACACAGCTTTTGCAGAACTGGTAAAGAATATGGATAACTACTCTCTCACCGATCTGGAGACACAGATTAAGGTAATTCATTCTGATTACATTTCTGAACATTCTAATTTCTCTGCAAATAAACCTATCGAAAATAAAACGGTATCTATGAAGATGTTTACAAATCCCAATACAAAGAAAACCAAGTCCAGTAGATACGGAGACTTATTCAAAAAGTAAATAATATTTTATTCAACTTGAAGTCGTACAAAAGTACGGCTTTTTTATTTATCAAAAATTCACAAGGAGGAAATCAATAATGGCAATTAAATATAATTTTACAAAATTCCCAACCGCTTTTCCATCCAAAGTTATCGCCAGAGACGGTGGGGCACATATGTTCTCTCTCAAGCATGATGACGATCTTTGGAATGGCGCTGTAGTAGCAAAGGGTGATTATGAAGCACTCGATCTGTATAAGGCAAAGGACGCAGTAAAGGTCAATGCAAAGGTTGTTGATATGGCTGCTAATGGTAATTACTACGTTGAAATTTTAGAGGATCAGGCTGCCACAGATGCACTGATTGTTTACAATCCACCGGTGATTGAAGAGGAATACAACAAGTCTTTCCTGCTGGAGAGCAATTTCTATATTCCTGCTGAGATGGAAGCAAGAGCTTACCCACTTAGAGAGGGTGATATCTGGGAGCTTTCTGAGGATGCGTTTACCCAGAAACCTACTGTTGGCGAAACCACTATTACAAGTATCACTGGTAAAAAGTGGACAGTTGCGTAATTAAGAAGGGAGTTGAAATAATGGAAAATACAGTAAGAAATTTAATGTTTGATCTTGCGTTTGATCGTGACATTTATGACGATGATAAGAAAATTAGTAAAGCTGAGGCTAATGATACATTAAGAAACGCTTGCTATGATTTACTTGGTATTAATGCTAAGTCTACTGAAAAGCAGATTAAAAGAGCACTGAAGTCTGAGAAAGCTACTGAATTTTTCGAGGTAATTGAGGAAATTATCGAGCAGGAAATTCAGTATGGATTTAGAGATAATGAGTTTTTCAATGATTTCGTAGAAACCAGAAGTCTTGCAGATGGTGATAGAACTGATTTCTGGACAGACGAGGACATCATTCTTAACGTTGCCAAGGTTGCAGGTGACATTCATGATTACACCTTACAGCGTTTAGCAGCTGGTTCTAGTTATACCGTTCCTACCAGCAGATATGCTGTAAAGGTTGGTGGTGATATCAGACTGTTCTTAACTGGTAGAAAGGATTGGTCTGAATTAATTAATGCTGTAGCAACAGCATATGTGCATAAGATTCAGAATGAACTCTATGCTGAGTTTATGAACGCCGCTGAGAAGCTTCCAGTTACTAATGGCTTCAAAGGTACAGGTGCTCTTGGCAAGGATAAAAAGGATGATTTTGATGAAATCATTTCCAATGTTGCTTCTGTAAACAATGTAAGCTCTGTAGTTATCATGGGTACTAAGACTGCATTAAAGAAGCTGAATGCACTTACCGATGTTGATTGGATTTCTAACTCCCAGAAGGAAGCTGTAGCTAATACTGGTATTCTGGGTTCCTATGAGGGTACTACCCTGTTAGAGATTCCTCAGAGATTTAAGGATAACAAACTGGCTGAAAAGTTGGTTGATCCTTCTATTCTGCTTATCTTCCCTGTAATTGACTATAAGCCAGTTAAGTTTATTGATGGTGGAGAAACCACTCTGGAAGTAACTGAGGCTGGTGAAAACGCTGATGATATGCAGACCTATGAGGCTCAGAGACGGATGGGTATTGCAACTATCATTACTCGTCAGTTTGGTCAGTGGGATCTTGATGCGTAATTAAAAAAATATGGATGTTGGAGTCACTGAAATAATATCGTGGCTCCAATATTTTTGATTGGAAAGGATATATTAAATGGCTTATCAAAGAAAAAATACAACTATCGTTGAAAATACAAGCGAGGCTGTAAATACAAATGAAGCTGTAAATGCAGATCAGTCTAATGATGCAGTTGTAACCAAGCCTCGCAAATATGAAAAAGAAGATGCCATTCTGTGTAAATCTATTACTAACGGAAAGCTTTTAATCACTGGTGATAAATCTGGTATTTTATACCGTTGGGCTGATTATGGAGATGTCGAGGAAGTTGAATATCAGGATTTAGTTTATATGATTCGTGCTCACAAGCCATGCATCTATAGACCAAGAATCATCATCCAGGACAAGGAATTTTTATCCCAACACAGTGAATTAAATACCCTTTATAACTCTTTATATTCTACAAAAGATTTAAAGGATATTCTCGCACTTCCAGTTAGTCAGATGAGAGCAGCTATTAATGATTTACCTGATGGCGCATTAGATGCTATTAAGGGCGTAGCAGCTTCTATGGTTACAAGTGGGAATTATGACTCTGTAGCAAAGATTAAAGCTCTTGATTCCATTTTTGGTACTAATCTTCTTTTAACACTGGCGCAGCATTAATTAAAGGGGGTGTTCTAATGACACTTCCTTATGAAGTGATTTTTTCACGCACTCGTAATAAAATCTACGATCCTAAAGAATTATCTTTAAATCCAGACGATTTAATTGAAATCTATACGGAACGTCTTCATTCGTCTGCATCTGATCCCAGAATAAGAAAATTATTCTCGACTTTTATACTTGATGATGAAACACAAACGTTGACTTATGAATTTGTTCATTCCGTAGACAAAGGCGCCGATCAAGATTTTATCATTGAGCTTATGGTTATCGGAATGACTATCGAATGGTTACAGCCACAGGTCATGTCTATTAAAAACACTGCTACGATGATTGGTGGTAAAGAAGAAAAGAAAATATTGGACATCAACAAAAATATGTTTGAACGTCTGGATACTTTGAAAACTCAGAGATACAGAATGATTAGAGACTATGGGTATATGTACAACAATTATATATTAGGAGAGTGATGTTATGCCAAGTTTAAATACTGCAAGACGTGTGTCTTCTATGAAATATAATGGAGCAAAAACTGTAGGACAAATTCTAAAAGAAGAATCTGACTTTATTATGGAAGATACTTGGGAAAATGACATTCAATCCAAAGTTTGTTACATATATGATTATGCTCATGATGATCAACCAGGTTTAAATAATCATATGACTTATGAGAATACCACTAAAACTAAAATCGATGCTAAATTCATCGTTACTCAATATGGTTCAATTACCAAGGATCAAGTGGCTTATCATTTGATGTTCAGGCCATCACAACCAGTAGAGTTTTCTCCTAGAGATGAATTGTATTATTTTGAGACTGATTATAGAAAACGTTGGAACGTAGATTTTCCGACTGGATTATATATAGATATTCCAAATGAAAAAGGTGTATATGAAAAGTGGTTAATTCTCACTATGGAACAGGGTAATCAGTTTATCAAATATAATATCCTTCCATGTAATTATCTTTTTGAATGGATTGAAACCTCTGGACAGAATAGATATAAGCGTAGAATGTGGGGATGTGATAGGCAACAACTCTCTTATGACGCAGGCACATGGATTGATCGTTATATTAATTCAGTGAAGAATGTAGAAAAGGCTTACCTTCCTCTCAATTCTATTACAGAAAATATAAATTATGTTGGTGAAGATGGCAAAAACCAGAGAATGATCATAAGTGCTAAAGTTAAGAATCCTCTGGCATGGAAAGTAACTAAACTCGAAAATACAAAACCACTTGGTATTATTCAGCTTACTTTTTCGCAATCTGAATTTGACCAACATAATGATTATATTGAGAAAGATTTCGATGGTAATATCATTGGAATGTGGGCTGATTATTATACTTCTGAAATAGAACCTTCAGATCCGGAGATTCCAGAGTTTAAACCTTCTGTTCAGTGTGAAATTACAACATTTACTAAATCATTAAAAGTAGGTGGCAGTTATAAATTATTAACTGCTAAAATCTATGATTCAAGTAATGTAGAACAAACTGATTCTTATCTCAATGGCACGTTTACTTGGCAATGTTATTTGGATGATGAGGATTATACTGAAAAGGTAATTTGGTTATCTCAGAAAGATTCAAATAAGATTAAGATAAAATTCCCAGATGAACGTTCTTGTTTGGGGAAGGTACTTGATGTAAAATGTACATTTTCAATAGATGAAAGTTCTTTAGTTGCTACGCTGCCATTGGAACTTGTTATTTAGGAGGGCTTATGGCAGAAATTAAAACAAAACAAGAACTACTGGATAAGTTGAGGGCTTATGCTTCAACACCAGATGATGAAAATATACGTTATAAAAACACAATCAAGAATACTCTTCTATCCTGTCCAGAACTTCTTTATGCTCTTCATGAAGCTGATCTTGATTCAGAATTATTTAATTCTGATGGAACGATTAATTATGACGGCGAATGGGATTTATACTTTGGAGAAACAGGTAACATCCGTCCCTATCTTTACATTCCCGAAACTCAGGATACAATTAAACATTATGTATGTTATCAAGTGAGTTTTCATGAAATTCCTCGTTACAACGACATTGAAAAATATACTCAGATTACATTTACCGTATTGGTAAATGGTAAGGATGCGATGGATAAAATGACTGGTATTCCACGCCATGATCTAATATCAAGTATCATTCGTGAAAAAATTAACTGGTCTAATGTCTTCGGAATGCAAGCGAAGCTGGTATCAAACAAAGAAGCAATCAGTGACAACAATTATATACTCAGGACTATGATATTTGAATTATTAGATTTAAATGGAATTGTCCGTACTCCTTACAATGGAGAAACACAAATTATTAATAATGATTTTTTAGGTAGGTGATAGATTTTGGATTATGTTAATGATGAATTAAAAATCTATCGGGGACAAGATTATGTAGTATCAAAACACATACATATCTCTCAACCTACTCTGGGTGAAATTTGTGATTATGGTGAAGAAGCATATTTTTCAATGGTGCATCAATTAACTGCCACACCTTCATCTTTGAAAGCGCAACTCTGGAAATGTGGTGTCGATTATACCACTATCACATCTTATTCTATGTTCTATAATTTTATCTACAGTAATTATTCTCATGAACAAACTTCAATCTTATTTGGAAATCTTGATTTAACCAAATTCCAATTGATGCAACGCAAAGATAATGGAGAAATCATACTGTGGCAAATGATAGGTGATGATGAAGTAATCATAGATGAGTACACTTATAATGTTATTACTGATTATTTAAGGAAAGCTCATTTTATTGAAAAAGATGAAAAAATGCCTGGAAATGAAAGTACAAAAATGATTTTAATTGAAGATGCTCTTGAAGAACTTCAAATGGCTAGTCAAAAAGAGTATGAATCATTTTTGAAAAATCTCATATCAGCTATGGTAAATTATGAAGGTTTTAAATATAACCATGAACAGGTATGGGATTTGAAAATCAATGCTTTCATGGACTCTGTAAAAAGAGTTTCTAAAATAAAAAATGCAGATTTATTACTACAATCTGGATATTCTGGATTTGGTATAAATCTAAAAGATATAAAGGATAAAAATCAACTCAATTGGTTAGGAGAACTCGAATAGAGTTCTTTTTTTATTAAAAAAATATAAAAGGAGGAAACATAAATGGCTGAACTTTTTAATCCGAATGAACTCGTGCTTGAAAGAATTAGAGCCGTTGAAGAGTATGACCCAGAGACAATGGAATTAATGGGTAGATATACTCAGATTAAAGATCCCAGTCTGAGCACAAAAGCAGATGAACTCACTGTAACAGATGCAATGGGTGCTCGTATTGCAACATTTTACAATGCACAGGAAGGTACTTTTAGTTTTACTAACGCTCTCTTCTCTTTAGATCTTGCTGCATCTCAGTTTGGTTCTGCGAAGGAAGTTGGTAGTAACCAAAACAAGATTCTCGATCCTGTAACAGAAACCGTAACAATCGGAGAAGATCATACTGCTACATTAAAATATGTACCAGCTGGAACTAAGGGTGCAGAAATCAAGACTGTAAAGATTATCAATGCAAATAATACTTTTGGTAAGACTTATACAATTACATCTTCTAGTCCAACAGATGATAAATTTACATTAAGTGCTTCTGAAAAGAAGCTTACTTTCCCAGAAGGTACTACAGGTAGAGTATTTGTGAGCTATGTTACTGAAAAAGAGAACATTGTTAAGGTATCTAAGAGAACAGATGGTGTTCCAGCTGTTAGAACTTTATGGATTCATGCTATCTTTCATGAGCCTTGCGATACAAATGTTGTATACTCAGGTACAATTGTATGTCACAGAGCACAGATTGATCCTACTTCTGTAGAACTCGGTCTTACTCCTGATGGTGGTCATGCAGCAAGCTACATTCTTCAGAAGCCATATTGCGATGAAGATGCAAAGCTGTTTGATATCATTGTCAGCAAGGATTGATAATTAACTTTTATAGGGTAGGCTTAATGTCTACCCTATAATTTTGGGAGGAATACTCATGGATTCAAACACAAATGCTGTATGTGATATCTGTGGTCGTGCATATAAAATATGCAAAACTTGTCAAGGAATCCAGTCATTTAAACCGTGGCGTACAGTAGTTGACACATTAGATCATTATAGAATTTACCTGGTTCTGTCTGAATATACAAATACTCATAACAAAGAAAAGGCAAGACACGATCTTGAATATTGTGATTTAACTGAATTGGATACATTCACTGAAAGTACAAAAAGAACAATTTCTGAAATTCTAACAGATGATACAAAAGATGGTCTGGAGCCGACTGATACTGAACCAAAGGCCAAAACTGTCCGCAGAAAATCATCCACAAAGATTCAATATCAAAAACAGGTTGATGTCACAGACACGAAAGAAACAATCAATTAACACAGACAATTATAGGTTGCACAAGACAATGTGTATAAAAGTAAGATGATGTACCTGTGATGAGGTACTAAATAATAGTGAAAAATAGTCAGGCAAATCTACTACTCTCCTATTTCTATAATGGTGTATTCGCTAATCTGGCAATACACCATTTCTAATTTACAAGAAATGAGGATTTCATTTGATAAAAAGAACTGTTGAATTACCTGGCATAAGGAAGTGAAAAATATAGAGAATATTAAATTGATCATAACAAATAATACTTTATCAGAATACGAAAAATATTATTTCAAACGTCATCCAAAGGCGAGTAAAAAACCAATAGAAAACCCGTATCATCCTACTATGAATCAATGGATGATAATGAAACGCCCTATGATGAACGCATTAAAACAGAAATGGAAAGATTTTATAATATGGTTTATTGAAAACCAAGGTTATACTAACCTACTCATAGAGAACTGTGAAATGAAATTCACCACATATTATAAAACCAATCGTAGACATGATGTTGATGCAGCGTGTCCCAAATTTATCTTAGATGGTTTTGCAGAAAGTGGTTTTATCATTGACGATGACAATAAACATCTAACAAAATTAACACTTGAATGTGGTGTAGATAAAGATAACCCAAGAACGGAAATTGATATTATTATTCATGATTAAAGGAGAATCCCGAATGAAAATTAAGGAATTTGTAGAACAGTACAATGGATATGCAACCGATTATTTAAAGGAAGATTTTTTAAAAGAGAATTTAAAAATTACTCCTTATATCCCATTTGTCACCAAAGAAGCAATTGCAAGACAGATTGTAAAGATCAGTACATATGACAAGAAAACAGGAAATATCAAGCTGAATTCAGTAGTACATCATCATTTATATTGCAGAATGATTATTGAATACTATACGAATCTTGAACGTGAAAATACAAACTTCATTGATGAGTACGATCTGCTTGTTTCTTCTGGAGTATTTAGAAAAATAATGGCAATGATTCCAGAATATGAGTTGGGTGAATTCAATATGATTATTGATATGGTGCGTGATGATGCAATTAAAAATGAGTACGAACTTCACGCATTTATTTCTAATCAGATTGACAGATTTGAACAACTTCTTCAAACAGCTCTGGAAAATGCTTCTGATAAAATCGCAGAGGAAGTTGGTAATTTAAATGAAGATCAACTGAAGAAGCTCAAAAATAACCTTGATACTGTAATGAAACGGATTAAATAATTACTAGGCTCTATGGCAGTTAAATGTCATGGAGCCATTTTTATTATATGTTTGTTATATGTTTGTTATACGGAGGATATATGGGATTAAGTAAAGAAGCTCTGAAATACATAGAAAAAGATGCACAGAAAAAAGCAAGTGAATTGGCTCATGAAGCACAAAAGAAACTTATTTCTCATTACGAAGTTATGATTGACTGGTACTATCGTGACTATGATCCTGTGGCATATGTTAGAACTCATAACTTATACAATTCTTATCGTCCATTCTATAAAAACAGTCATAGCACAATATATTATGGTGGTGTTGAAGTCACTGCTGATCGTATGCATGAGAACTATGGCACTGATAAACACCCATTCGCAGCCGCAGATTTACTTTCTACCTATATATATAGTCCAAAAGGCACATGGCATGGGGGAGATATGCATGGTGGATATGGAGTGCCTGCAAGTTTTTCTATTTATGGACAGATGCATGATTATCATAACAGATTGAAAAATGAGTACCGAAAACGTTGTAGTGTGTAAAGGATGGTGAAACATGGCTGGTAAAGGCTCAGATATAATTAAGATTGGTTTTGACTATCGTGCCAGTCTGAATAAATTTAAGCAAGAAACGGATAATACCTTTGATGATATCCAAAAAGAAGGTAAACGGATTGTCATTAAGCTTAATGCAAATGATACAGAAATTCTGAATAAAATAGAGAAATTACAAAAGACTAAGTTTAAAAATTTATCTTTAGAGTTTGATGGTAAACCTCTTGATCGACAGATTCAGTTATTAGATGATCTGCAAAAAATGGTTTTAAATATCGTCAATCTGTTTAATAAGGGTTATAAGACTGATGATATTATAGATGCCAGTAAAACTTTATCAGAAATTGACAAACTTACAAAGAAATTTGATGATATAAACCAGAAGTATGATGAGTTATCCAAAAAGGTTACAAGTGATTCTGGTAAGGACATCAGTCTGGTAGACAATGAAGATTTTAAAAAATTATCCAATGAAATAGATAATGTGAAGATGGATATTAAAAATCTTCAAGATACTATTTCTCAGTTAAATCAGGATGTAGTTTCCAATAGTAATTTCTCTGATAAGTTGCAAGATGGTTTATCTTCCATTTCAAATGAAGTAGTTGAACTTACTTCCAATTTGAAAAAACTTCAAGATACATATAATAACCTTTCAACAAATTCAAATGCTGGTAAGAAAAAGGAATCAAATCCTAAAGCTAGTACAAAGAATAAACAAACTGTTGAAAAGACTGATCCTCAAAAGTTAGCAGCACAGAGAAAAGCTTACAATGAGCTTACAGATGCAATAAAAAACTATTCTAATATTTCAAAAAGAATCGCAAATGAAAATCCATTTGAAGGTGATTACGAAGAAGCTGTTCGGTTAGAGAATAAGATTGAGGAATTGCAGAACCACCCTCTTCTATCTCAAAAACAAATTGAAACAGCCCAACGTTCAATTGAACGACTGGGAGTTAGTATTGATAATATCACAAATAAATTAAATGCTTCTAAATCTGATGCAATATCTAATACTTCTAAGAAGATCAATGCTTTTAATGTCAATGGTTTTTCTAGTAATGATTTCAATAATAAATATGGATCTCAGATAAATGATTTAAACACCCAGCTAATGCATGGTGAAATCAGCATCAAAAATTACAATACAGAGTGTAATAAACTGATCAGTGCATTTGATAAAGTTGTTAAATCTGGAAGTAAAATAGGTGATATTAGTGTTGCTTTTAATGAAGCTGAAGCTATTGCTCACAGATTTTCAGAATCCCAATTTTCAGGTGCAACCTTAATCGAAAAGGGAGTAATGAAAACTAAGAATGGTATTTCATCTATGACTGATACCATTCGTTTACAAAATGGTGAAATTCGTAAACTTAAATATACATATACTGATGGCTTCATGGCTATGAGTGATGTAACAACTAAGTTTAAAGTTCAGGCTAGTGGGCTTACAAGAGTATTTCAAGAATTAAATGATAAAGTTGGAGATTTAATAACATATTGGACAGCTAATTTACTTAATCCATATGACTTAATTGTACCATTGAAATCAGCAGTTTCCAATGTTGTAAACTTAAATACAGAATTTACGGATTTAGCTAAAGTTTCAGATGCTTCAATTAGACAGTTATATAATGATTTTGATGACTTTTCTGCCATTGCCAAAGATGTAGGTGGAACAATCACCGATACGATTAGTGCTACTGCTGATTGGTCACGAAATGGTTATGGATTACCTGATAGTGAAGAACTCGCTCGTGTTGCATTAATCTATAAAAATGTTGGAGATGGGATTGATATTGATGCTGCAAATGAATCTTTAATATCTACATTGCGTGGATTTAGGCTCGAAGCTGAAGATGCAATGCATATTATAGATGTGTTCAATGAAGTGTCGAACAATGAAGCGATCAGTTCCTCTGGAATTGGCGAAGCTTTACAACGCAGTGCCGCATCATTTAATGCCGCAAACACATCTCTTGAAAAATCAGTAGCTCTTATAACTGCAACTAATAGCGTTCTTCAAGACACTTCCAAAACAGGAAATATGTGGCGTACTGTATCAGCAAGGTTGCGTGGTGCTGAAACAGAATTAAAAGAAATGGGTGAAGATACCGACGGTTTGGTAAAATCCACATCAAAGCTTAGAGAATTAGTAAAAGGAATTACAGGCTTTGATATTATGGTAGACGAAAATACCTTCAAAGATATTTATGACATCGTTCTTGGTATCGGTAAAGAATGGCAAAGCTTAAATGATATTGATAGAGCTGCACTTTTAGAAGCCCTGTCTGGAAAGCAACAAAGCAATGCCCTGGCAGCCACATTAAATAATGTTAATATTTTGGAAAAAGCCTATAAAGAAGCTACTGACGCAGAAGGTTCTGCTATGCGTGAACAGAAAAAATATCAGGAGTCTGTTCAATATTCTATAGAGAGAACCAAAGCATCTCTTGAAGAATTATCTAATGATTTTATGAGTTCCAACTTCTTAAAGGGTATTATTGATTTTGGAGATGGAGCTATCAATGTCTTAGATAATTTACTATCGATCCTTGGTTCATTTCCAACTGTTATTGGAAGTATCATGGGATCATTAACGTTATTTAAAAACATCGGTAGACATAACGTAGTCTTAATAATTTCATTGTCAATTATATAAATATGCCGATTATATAAGTGTTCTATTGGATACAATAGTTTTCTTATATACCTTATGAGATACATAAGGTGAAACGAAGCCTCAATATGCGGGGAAACGGGTACAACGCAACTACTCTTCTATTATGGTGACGTAATTAGAATCGTAACAATGTTGCGCTCCCACAGTCCGCAGGGACAGTTCTTGAAAAAGAAAAGCCCTCACTGTAGCGACAACAGGTGGTAATGGTTAGATGCAACGCTGCCATTATAATATGCGCTCGAACTGACTGTGTACGACAGTTTAAATATATGTCTGGTCATTGCATATTCGTACAATGTTTGGAAATGACTTGGAAACAAAATAAATAATTAAGTCGAATTTTGACTATAAAAAATTTTATATTTTTTATCACTAATGTTTACATTTTTACAATATTGTGTTACTCTAAAAATATCAAAAAGTCGTGATATTTTAAAGGAGGTACACAATGAAGACATCAAGTAAAAATCGTCCTTTATCTTGGATTTGCAATCAGTATAGAAAAGGAAATATTTCTTTTAAGCACAAGCTCCAGCGTCCAATAGGTCAATGGAATACTAAAATGAAATCACTGCTCATTCATAGCTTATTGGTTGGAATTCCAGTAAATCCTATTTATGTAGTAGAGGAAAATAACGTAATTTATACGCTTGATGGATCTCAAAGAACATCTATCTGTATTGCATATATTAATAATGAATTCGCTCTTAGTAAAGATACTCCAAACGTTACATTATCAAGCGTTGTTGATGGAGAAAAGGTATTAACTACTTATGAGATTGCTGGAAAGAAATTTAAAGATCTTGATGAGGAAATTCAGCAGACCCTTAAAGATTCCTGTACTTTAGAGTTCTGTACTATTTCAGAGTATACTGAGGATGAAGTGCGAGAAATGTTCCGTAGACAAAATTCCGGGAAACCGCTGAATAACAAGCTTCTTAGAATTGTTCATGAATCTGACGAACTCAGTGATGCAATTTATGATTTATCAACTACTCCATTTATGGATAAATTACTAACAAAAACTCAACGTAAAAATGGAACAGACCGTGATCTAATTATTCAAACTCTTATGCTTATCAGTACAAATCAGACTGATGATTTTACATCATTTAGAACAAATGATATGGATTCATTTGTAATAAATCATGGTGATGTAGCTTTAGAAAAAGTGGACGCTTTGAAAGCAGCTTTAACTTCTCTTAACAAAGTATTTGAAGATGAAGTCAAGATTCCTGTAACCTCTATTCCAATGATTTTATATGGAGCATATAGGATTACAAAAGACAAGAAATCATTCTCTGCATTCGTTGAGAAAGTAAAAGAATTTTTAAATGGTTATGATTCCAATGAAGTTTATAAGCAGTTTGTTCAGTCTGGAACCGGAAGCAAAGAAAATGTTCGTGGTAGATTTGATTACTGGAGAGAAATTGTAAGAAATATTTAATTTAGAAAAGAGAGTGGTTTTAAGGCCACTCTCTCGCTGTATGACAATCAAATCCACTAAATATCATTTTATTAATCTCGACTGGTTTTTAAGCTAAATATATGTTATACTAATATAATAACAAATTAGCATTAATGTAAAATATAACAAATGAAAAGAGAATTAATATAATGCAAATATCTAAAAACTTATGCTTAAAATTTCCTGCTATTTTAAGAGATAAGTTGTTACAAAACGAAATCGAATTTCCAGATACAACACAGTTTGAATATGAAGATTTACTTACATATAGAGCTGTATCTAGGGATATCGATGATAATAGTGAAGTTACCTTAGATGATTTTAAATCTTATTTTGAATTGGGGAAAACACCAAAAAGCCAAAAAAGAACAAAAGCAAGAGGAATTTCTAAAGATTTTGCAACAAATCCTCATATATATGGAGTTTCTAGTTTTTTAAGAAAAGAAATAGTCGAGCAAATAATGAAATTTCCAAACCCAAAAAAGAAAATGGCAGTAGGGTATGTTCATTGTGCTGGCGGGCCTCAAGATACTGTTGATGAGCATGTATGTTGGTGGCTTTATGATGGCGCAGATGTTAGTGGGTTTAAATTAATACAGGAGAATGAAAATGAATAAAGAATTATGTTTCAATATAGAAAATGTAAATTTATATCTTGAACAAGTTCTAGTGGATTACATGGATATTCCTATTTTTTTCTTATGTAGTGGAGAAAAACAGTTTTATTTAGCATTGTGCACAGATATTGAAAATCTACATTACATTGTTGTAAAATTATCATCGATTGATGTGTATAGTTTATTGCATGGAAATATTTCTATGAGAAATGCAATTTTAAACCAAAAAGAATACTGGGATGTAATGTCTGGAGAAGAAATTGAATTAGATATTGTAATTAAGAAAAATATTGATACAATAGAAAAAGAGTTACTACCAGAAGCAGATGCTTGTTTTCAAATATTAACAAAACAAATAGCATCATTTGTTCAAAAATTTGATGAGGAATTTTTTTGTACCCAATATTTTTTAGAAAAGACAAGAAAAACTGAAATTAATGAATTATTTACAAATTTCTCTTTAGATATTATGCTTGAAAATGTAGCTCAATTTACTGAACTATTAGATTATAAAATTAAAACGCCTTCATTTTTAAAAATTCCAACATATAATGAAAAAATGAATTTGATTAAAACATCAGAAGTCTTAATTAAAAAATCAGAGCAAATAGAACAATTGAAAACTAATAACTCATTTAAATTAAATGAACTAAGTGTAAATAACATAGCAATCGCAGTGTAAAAAGGTGATTAAATGGAAGATAATAAAAGAATAGAAAGCGTCTTAAAATTAAACAAGATAATCTTTGATAAAATTGAATTCAATAGATTGGG
>QFCF01000494.1_pt1 | contig 50802 bp, 80 predicted proteins | sample 5346961 | NCBI WGS metagenome assembly QFCF01 (sample SAMN09062253, study PRJNA434731) | Human gut metagenome, whole genome shotgun sequencing project. | reverse complement strand
CGGGAATAATGTTCAAAAGCCCCGTATCCATTGCAACACAATGGATACGGGGCCTTTTTTTATTGCCGTGGCATTACCGTGGCATTATAAATCGCTATCTGGGCCGTTTTGGTCTATTGGGGACAGTTTGGGCTTTTTGACCAGGCCGGCGCTTTCCGGGATGAGCGCATCCATCTTCCTGACTGCTTCGGAGGAGGCGGACGGGTAGAGGTGGCCGTAGGTCCTCAGAGTAGTTTCTATGTCCTCGTGCCCCAGGCGCTCAGATACCAGCAGGATAGGCTCCCCCATGTGTATGAGCATGGAGGCGTGGGAGTGCCTGAGGTCGTGCAGCCTGATTTTTTCCATCCCTGCCTTATCGCATCCTTTCGCCATCTGCTGGTGGAAGTAGCTTTTCGTGAAGGGAAAGAGCCGGTCCCCTGGCTGAAGGTCATAAAGATGCCCCTCGTACTCCCGGATGGTATCGACGATTTTTGGAGGCAGTGTGATGACCCGGCGGGACTTCCTCGTTTTTGGAGGGGTGACGACCTCCCGGCCTTCTATGGTCTGGTAGGTCTTGGAGACGGTAAGGGTCCTGGCCTCCAGGTCTATGTCCTCCGGGGTGAGTGCCAGCAGTTCTCCTATGCGAAGTCCTGTCCAGAACAGGACCGTGAGCCCCACCCTCCCTGGATACTTCGGGACGTGGTCTATGAAGGCGTTGAAATCTTCCGGGGTCCAAAAGTGTATCTCGGAGCCCTCCTTCTTCCCGACGCTTCCCGCGAGGCGGGCCGGGTTGCTGGGAAGGTTATAATATCGCCCAGCGTAGTTGAAGATGGCCGAAAGCTGGTTGTGGATGGTCTTTACGTAGGACGGCGCCAGCTTTTCCCCCAGGAGGTGAGACTGCCACCGGCGGACCGCGGTGGGAGAAATCTCGTTTATCTTCATCTCCCCAAAAAAAGGCAAGACCCACTTCTCGATGACGCTCTTCTTCATCACCACCGTGCTCTCCCTGAGCCTGGGGCCCATGTCCTTCAGGTAGAGCTCCGTCATGGAGGCAAAGGACATATCGCAGGTCCCGGCCTCTTTCCGAAGGAACTCCCTTTCGTACTCCTCCGCGTCCTTCTTCCTGGAGAAGCCCCGCTTCTTCTTCAGCTTCCTGCTGCCCCTCCAGTCCGTATAATAGAACGAGGCATACCAAGTGCCTCTCTGCTCGTCCTTGTATGCCGGCAATACGCTCACCTTCTCATTGTGGAATTGATAGAATATAGAGACTAGAAAGATTGTAGTTGACAATATGGTATATAAAACATATAATAACACCAGAGAGACAGAAAGAGCGGTGGAAATATGGAGCACTACGAAATCATTTTCTTTACCCTGGAAGATGGTACACAACCGGCCCGCGAATATATCGAAAGCCTTTCCGTGAAAATGCGGGCCCGGATAGCGAAGATTATTGCCTTACTTCGTGAGTATGGAGGTCAAGTCCGAATGCCATACTCTGAATATCTGCAAGACGGTATCTTTCAGATCAGGGCCCAGCAGGAAGGAAATATCTCCCGTGTTCTATATTTTTTCAACAATGGGCAAAGAATTGTTTTGACCAATGGCTTTACAAAGAAAACCGCCAAGACGCCCCCCAGCGAGATTGAGCGGGCCAAACGCTACAAGGCAGAGTATGAACGGAAGGAGGCCGAAGCCAATGAGTAAGCCAATGACTTTTGACGAGTATTTAGCGAAGGAAATGGAAAATCCCGAATTCAAGGCAGAGTGGGACGCCTTGGAGCCTGAATTCCAGATTATCCGAGGTATCGTTGAGGGTAGGGAGATGAACGACCTCACCCAGGAACAGCTTTCTGCTGCTACTGGTATCAACCAGGCAAATATCAGCCGTCTGGAGAATGGGACAGCCAACCCCTCCCTGCGGACCCTGAAGCGCCTCGCCGCTGGCATGGGGATGGCCCTCAAAATTGAATTTGTCCCCCTCCGCCCTGCTGGCCAGTGAGATTGCTTGTCATGCGCGACGAGTATGACATTCAATGCCTGAACCCCAGAAGGGCCCCGTATGCTGGGGAGCTGAAGAAGGCAGACGGCGACGGCTGGACCACTTGGGATGATGTGCGGGATAAGCTGTTCACCCCGGAGGAAGTAGCCGCAAGCGACAGCCGCGTGGCCCTCATCGGCGAGCTTATCAAAGCCCGCCGGGGAAAAGGAGCTGCTGAAATACTGACCTTACAGGAGGCCATCAAAGAGGCCTTGCAGGACCCTGTATTTAGGGCCGAATGGGAGGACCTAAAGAACGACCCTGAACTTCAGGCCCTCAGGAACATCATTGATGGGCCGGATCACCCCGCCGGCCAGTGAGCCCTTGCCGCCCCTCGTGGGGCGGCTTTTTTTATGCCTTCATACGAAAATCCTTGACTTGCCCCGGCCTATGGGAGATGATAAGGCCATCAAAAGACCGAAGGAGGCCCTGGAAATGGTGCGAATGTATAACCCAAAGAACGTCGTGCTCGATGTGCTCCTCGTCCTGGAGAAGCACAAAATTCCTGTTTCCCTGCTGGATACCGTCCTCGCTGACATTCGGGCTACAGTGATGAGCCAGCCCATCACCGGCGGCTCCATTGGTCTGCCCCCTGCTGAGTATGAGGAGCAAGAGCGGCGGCTGCTCCGGGAGCTGGAGAGCCGGAAGAAGGGCTCAGAGCAGCTTGGCAATGTACTCCCCGGCGACTGAGGCCGCGACCTCGACAAGGGCCTTCAGGGAGAATACCCCGGCCTTTGCCAGTTTCCCCTTGGCCGCATTGTAAACTGTGTCGGAGCGGATATTTGCCAGGAACTCATGTGCGCTGGGGGAAATATCCCGCACCGAGAAACTGCCATCGGCCCCAAACCGTGCCCCTACCAGGAAGCCGCACATATCACACTGTCGTAAATGGTATTCTATCTCATCGGCGCTGTAAGCCTCCAGGCTTGCGGCGCCCTTGAAATCTTCAAAACTGGCGAAAGTGTATGTGACCCCGCCCGTGGTGGATACCTCCTCCAGGGCCATGAGCGTGTCCCTGATACAGTCGGGATTGAGCTTCATGTGGAAAACCTCCTTCGCTTTCCTCTCCCAGCTAGGAGAGGAGGACATAATAATCATTGTCTATATACATACACTGTCTTAATAATTAAATAAGGTGTGAGGGGCGTATTCGTGGATAAAATGTCCAGGAATAGCCCGAAATACGGGGATAAATTATCCTCGTATTTTTGCAAATAGGTGGATTTTTTGTCCACCTATTTTTTATGCCTTCCTGCCCGTGTGGAAAACAATGTGGACGAAATGTGGAAAACTCAGCGGCCCTTCCTGAAGTCCACTCTGATTATACGGCCTTCCCCTCGTCGTGGCGGGGGGCTGCTGTCTCTATGGTATCGTCCGGAGCCATGGGTGCCACCATCTCCTGAAGGCGGCCAATCAATATGAGCTGCTGGCGCTCCGGGAGCTGTTCAAAAAGGGTTATCATCTCCCAGGAGTTCTCCGGGAGGCTGGGGGCCTGCTGGCCTGTCCCCGCTGTCGGTATTTCCTCTGTGCGTTCCAGAAGATAGTCAACAGAGCATTGGAGATAATCAGCTATTTTTGCCAGAGTATCTGCCCTCGGCATGGAGCCTTTCATATTAACTAGGGTGTTCAAACTCATGCTTAAATCTTCGAGCATACTGCGAACAGTGATACCCCTGTACTTGGCCACCCTTTTAATTCTGTCTGCTACACCTGATGATTTATACATAATTGAACACCACCAATTATACAAAATGACGAAATATAGAAAAATAGATATAAACGCTTGACGTATATATTTTTTGGTATATAATAGGGCCATACCAAAAGTTAGATACATTTGAGCTGAGATACCAAAAAAGGAGAAATAACCATGAACACCTACAAAATCTCTTACCAGTTCCCCGGCAGCTCCTATGAGGACGCCGTGGTAACTGCCCCTGACCAGCGGGCGGCGGAGAAGGCTTTCAAGGCCTCTTTCAAGGGCACAGGCCTGAAGGCCCCCGACATCTTCAATGTGGAGCTGGTGGCTGAGAACACCCCGGCCACCAAGGACCAGGAGCGTGAGGCCCTGGAGAAAATCAAGGCCATCCTGGATACCCTGGGCCCGGACAGCTATGTGGGGACCGCCTTCGAGGGGTGCCTGGAGATTGCCGAGGAGAACATCGAGAACGACTTCGCCTGCTCTATGAAGCAGAGAGTTGAGGCTGTGGTGATCGAGAACACCCGCCTGAAGGAGAAAGTCAAGGAGCTGGAGAAAGAAGTCTCCACCATGGCTCTTGACAACCGGGACCTCCGCCTTGCCATCAAGAAAGAGAAGGAAGAAGCCTCCGCTACGGAGACCGCGCTTCGGGAGCGCGCTGTCTCTGATGATGACCTCACTGACTGTGTCCAGATGGCCCGCAATGCCGCCTATGAATGGGGCGAGAAGATGGAACAGGCGTCCGCCTCTATTGTGGAGCTGGCCGATGACCCCACCTCCCCTGAATTTGCCCAGGCTGTGAAGGACCACCGAAACGCAAAGCGGTCCAAGGAATACTATGAGGCCTTGGCCGACCGCCTGGAGAAGAAGCAGAGGTATACCGCTGGGGCCTGAGAGCCCCGGTCCCATGAAAGGAGAAATAACCATGTTCGATAAAAACGGCGTAGAAATCCGCACCGGCCATATCGTGAAGGTCACCGGGGCCTTCTTCAAGAACGACAATGGCCTCTACTATGTGGAGCACTCCCCCGGCGACCCTTCCTGGAGCGGCCAAGACCACTGCCTGAAGAAGGTTTGCAAGGACGGGCGCCTCAGCAAGTCCACCCGGAACATCTGTTTCTGGCCTATTGGTGCATTCACCAATGACCGAGCCAAGAACGCTCAGGCCAATGCCTGGAACCGGGAGCACGCCGAGATTGAGGTCGTGACCCTCCCGGATATGTTCTGGGTCCTGGGCCGTTTCCGGGAGAAGCTGGAGGCAACTGCTGAGGACGTGCGGCGGCACATCCGGGACTTTGGAGAGGACGATACGATGGTCCAGAAGGAGAAGGCCATCCAAAGCCACTATGAGGGCGTCATCCGCTTTATCGAGGGGAAGGAGTTTTGACTATGAGAGCCTGCGAGCTGCTGGAGCTCCTGGAGGAGCTTTGCGAGCATGACCCCGATATGGAGGTCAACATTGCCTACCAGCCCCGCTACCCCCTGGCGGCCCCCGTGTCCCATCTGAAGGTCCGGGGCGGGGAGGCCTACATCTGCGAGAGCGGCTATGGGGGTAACTGCTACGCCCCCAGCCACCTGTTCGATGACAACGAGAGCAGCATGGAAGATTACTACGGGGAGGACGAGGGCTGATGAGCTACCGAGAGGAACTGAGCGCCCGGTACGACTGGCCCCTGAAGATACACAGCCGCGGCTATGACGCCCACCTGGTAGGCCTCCAGCCCCTGGGCGGCGGCGAGGTGGCCGCCATCTACCGTTTCCCTGGAGGGGACAGCGTAGTGTTCGATGATGAAATCCGGGCCAGCCTGCCCGCTGAGGAAGGAGAAAACCATGGGACTGTTTGAGCTGTACCGTCTGGACCGCCCGGAGGCGGTTGTCCAGACCGTGGAGGCCCGGACCTCTGAGGAGGCCCTGGAGCTGGCCGGTAACCGGCTGGCGCCCCTGTTTGGGGGAGCCGTTCAGGTATCCGTCCCCTTGCTGACCCTGGCCGCCCCTGTGGGGCTGCTGGGGGTCCGCCGGGGGGCCTCTCCACGGAGAGAGGCGGCGGACGAATGGTGACCGCTGAAGCTCTGGACGCCGCCGTGGTGTTTCTGCTCTATGCGGCCGGCATCCTCCTCACCCTGGGCGTTGGCGGCCTGGTGGCCGATTACATATTCCCCCACATCAAACCCCTGGAGCGGTTTCTGGACAGCCTCCCCATGATGGATGACGAGGAGGGCTCAGAGTGAGCCGGTGCAAGTTCTGTGGGGGCCAAATCGACTGGATATGGAGCCAGGAGCGCGGAGGCTACGTGAAGGTCGATGCCGAGCCGGTATTCGTGGACCTGAGCGGCGGAGAGGTCACCTTCATCACGGACGAGGGTGGAATACTCCGGGGAAGGCTTGCGCCGGCCACCGGCGACCATACCGGCCAGGACGTGGCTTTTCTTCCCCACCGTTGCGGTGGATATTCCCAATATACCAAAAACAAGACCAAAAAACAAGAGAAGGAGGCGAGACGGCGTGAAGAAGCCGAGAACTGAGTTCGGCGTGGAGTGCAAAATCTTTATGGCCGAGACGGGAATGACCGTCCGGGAGCTGGCCCAGGCCTCTGGCGTCAAGGAGAACACCCTTGTTGCGGCCATGGTCGGCAAGACCCCCGGCCATGACCTGGTGCCAGTGGTCAAGGGCTATATGGAGAAGCACCGCGGCGGAAAGGAGGCTGCCGTATGAGGACCGCCAAGGAGACCTTCTATTTCGTTGAGGACGTGATGAAGATGCTCGGCCTGTCCAGGTCGAAGGCCTATTCCATCATCAAGCAGTTCAATTCTGAGCTGGAGGAGCAAGGCTATTTCACCGTCCCTGGGCGTGTAAACCGGCGGTATTTTGATAGCCGCATGAACTATGAGCCGGAGCCGAAGTCGGCCCGCAAGCGGGCGCGGACGGCCTGAGAGAACCGAAAGGAGAAATAACCATGTCAATTTTCAAGGAGTGCCCCGTGTGTGGGGCTCACCTGGACCCCGGGGAGACCTGCAACTGCCGGGAGCCGAAGCTGGTCACCTACGCCGACTGGGAAGCTGCCGGGAGCTTCGAGAAGGCCGCAAGACCTGGCGACGCTGTGGAGGAGCGCATCGTGGACGAGTTCCTGAACTGTCTGCCGCCGGTGCGCCAGGAGAGGGGCTTCATCCAGTGCGGGGAGCCGTACAGCCATGAGTATGACCCGGAGACGGGACACTGGAAGGCCACCTTCGCCACCTTCCAGAAGCAGGGCGACACCTGGCATTACTGCGGCAACTGCTTCGCTGGGAAGTCTACCGAGCCGAAGAAGGCTCAGATCAGGGGGGTGCTGTGAGGTGTACCGATACTATGTTACCAAACTAAATAAGGATGGCATCATGGAATATCCTCCCCGCCCCATCCCTGATACCGTGGGCCACTATGGGGAGAACGGGATTGCCTTCGAGGGTATCTGCGGCCGCTTCTATGGCTTCGTGGAATACGAGAAGGAGCTGCCTGCCTTCGATGTAACCAACTTCGCCCTGGTCCCCGGACCGTCCCCCAGCTACTACCCCATTGACGAGGAGGCTGCCAGAAGGGCCCACGAGATGATGTCTTTCAGGGACTACCAGAAGGGGTCCAAAACGCGGCAGTACAGGGTCCGTGTGGACGAGGCCTCTATGATTGCTGACCGCCAGAAGAAGCGCATCGACCCCATGTACCACGAGAAGGTGGACCGTCTCCTCGCCAGTTTCTCCCGGCGGCTGGCTGAGAACCTGAATGCAGAGAGCCGTATCGGGACCATGTGCCCCTCGGTCCTTATCTCTGGAGGGTCTAACTTCCCTGTCAGGAAGAAGCAGCGCCAGAATGAGGCATCCGAGCGGAACATGAAGGAGTACCAGGAAATCATGGGCCTTATTTCTCGAATCTGCTCTGTGGGTACCGGTGGCATCTCCTCTGATGAGCCACAGGCCATTGAGAAGCTAAAGCTCAAACTGGAGAAGCTGGAGAAGCACCAGGAACTGATGAAAGCGGCCAACGCCGCCATCCGAATGAAGGACCGGGGCAAGGGGGATGCCAAGCTGAAGGAGTTGGGCTACGCCCCTGACGAGATTACCGAGCTGCGGGCCCCTGACTTCTGCGGGAGGGTCGGCTATCCGGCCTATGAGCTGTCCAACAACTTGGCGAACATCAAGCGTATCCGGGAGCGCATTGCCTCCCTGGAGAAGCTGAAGGAGGCCCCGCCTGAAGGGTGGACCTTTGATGGGGGCCAGGTGGTGGTGAACACCGAGGAGAACCGGGTCCAGCTCATCTATGACGAGAAGCCTGATGCGGATACCAGGGCGAAGCTGAAGGAAAACGGCTTCAGGTGGGCGCCGTCCCAGAAGGCGTGGCAGAGGCAGCTCAATTCCGCTGGAATGTATGCCGCCCGTGAAGTGGCGCCGCCCGTCGAGGGCTGACCCCCTGCAACCATTCCCATGATACCAGAAAGGAGGCTCTGCACTATGCCTGTGACAGAAGCAAAAAAGCCCCCCGCGTATCTGCGGGAGGCACGTTCAAGGGCTGGATATGCAAACCGGGTGGCTGCGTCTATGGCCGTACCATTTTCCCCGGAGACCATAGGCCGGCATGAGCGGGGCGACGTAGATATGGAGCCGGAGGACGCCATCCTCTACTCCGAGAAGTACCGGGACCCGTCAATCCTGGTCCACTACTGCGCGGACTGCCCCATCGGAAAGAGGACCGGGAAGGCCGTCACCGACCGCCCCCTCCCGTTCGCCACGCTGAGGGTCAGCCGTATGCTGGATGAGGCCCAGCAGATTGCCGACCGGCTGGAGGACATTGCCTTTGATGGGCAAATCGACGCCGGGGAGAAGGCGGACTTCGAGAACGCCCTGGCCTTCCTCCGGGAGCTGGACCAGACCATAAACGATATGTTGCTGCTCGGTATGCGGGCGGGAATGGCTGAAGCCGCCACACCCGCCGGGAACGGGTGAAGCGGCTCCATGAAGAAATAACCACATTTACTGTACCACACCGACCTGCCGCTGTCAAGCGGCTGCTGAAAGGAGAAATAACCCATGCTGAAAGTGACCGTTCAGGAGAAAGAGGACGAGCTGGAGTGCTCTTGCGAGGCGGAAGGGAACCTCAATGACATCTGCAACCAGACCCTCAATGCCATCCAGTGCATTTACGATACCCAGCGTCAGACCTGCAGCCCGAGTGAGCTGTTTTTCTTCCGCGAGATGGTGAAGGCTGGCGTCCAGCGGAAGGACTCGCCCGTCTGGCGGAAACCTGAAAAGGAGGAGAAATAACCATGATTGAAGTCAAAGTAACCCCCAAGGGAGAGGGACACAACGTAATGGTGGCCGTCAATGGCAATTTCAAGGAGCTGGTCACCGAGGCGTTTTTGGCCATCGGGACCATCTGCACCGGCATCAGGGAGTGTGGGCCCCTGGAGGGCGCTATCTTCGATGACCTGCTCAAAAAGGCTGTTCTGGATAAGACCTCCCCCCTCTGGAACCTCAATAGCGCCGACCAGACAAAAATCACCTTCGACCCGTCCCTCTACAAGAAATGAGCAGATGGGACGTGCCGGACCACCCCGTTATCGTGGCCTGTGAGCGGACGGGCTACCCGCCGGGGATGGAGCCGAAGGCCTACACCTGCCCTATCTGCGGGGAAGAGTGTGAGACGGTTTATCTGAACTTCGTCCGGGAGCCTGTGGGCTGTGACGTTTGCCTGACGGCCAAGGACGTGTACGACTACTACGAGGAGGAGTGACCAATGCGAGGTATCAAGAAAGTGTCCACTGCTGGTATGAGCCGGGAGGACTGGCTGGAGCAGCGGAGGCACACCATTGGCGGGTCTGACGCCGCCGGCATCATCGGCCTGTCCAAGTGGTCCAGCCCCGTGAGCGTGTGGGCTGATAAGACCGGGAGGCTGCCAGATAAGCCGGACACCGAGGCCATGAGGCTGGGCCGGGACCTGGAGGGCTACGTTGCCCGACGGTGGATGGAGGCCACCGGGAAGAAGGTGCGGCGGCTCAACGCCATGCTCTACAACGAGCTCTATCCCTTCGCCCATGCTGATATTGACCGGGAAGTTATTGGGGAACGGGCTGGCCTGGAGTGTAAGACCACCTCCACCCTGGACGTGAAGCAGTTCCAGGGGGTGGAGTTCCTGGAGAAGTATTACGTCCAATGCGTCCACTACCTGGCCGTCACCGGCTACGACCGCTGGTATCTGTCCGTTCTGGTGTTTGGCCGGGGCCTGTTCAACTTCGTGCTGGAGCGGGACCAGGCCGAAATCGACGCCCTGATGAAGGCCGAAGGGGAGTTCTGGGAGCTGGTGGAGAAGGACACCCCGCCATCCGTTGATGGGACCGAGCCCACCTCTGAAACCCTCCAGACCATTTACCGGGAGAGCTCGGACGCTGATATTGTCCAGCTCTTTGGCCGGGAGGGGCTGCTTCAGGAGTGGAGCGGCATCAAGGAGCAGATGGAGGCCCTGAAGGGCCGGAAGGAAGAAATCGAGAACACCATCAAGCTGGACCTGAAGGAGGCCGAGCGGGGGGCCTGTAAAGGCTACGGGATTACCTGGAGGCCCCAGACCCGCCGGACCTTCCAGACCGCGGCCTTTGAGAAAGCGCACCCAAATATTGACCTGTCCCCGTTCTATAAGACCAGCGAATCTAGGGTGCTTCGGATCACTGTTAACAAGGAGGCTATTTGACCATGGCAGCTAATAATACCATCCAGCGGCGCACCCAGGAAACCGCCGCCGCCCGGACCTCTGAAGGCCCGACCATGCAGCAGTACATCAAGCAGATGCAGGGGGAAATCAAGAAGGCTCTGCCCGCCGTGATGACCCCGGAGCGGTTCAGCCGCATTGTGCTGTCTGCCCTCTCTACCAACCCGAAGCTGGCAGAGACCACCCCGCAATCCTTCCTGGGGGCTATGATGACCGCCGCCCAGCTCGGCGTGGAGCCCAACACCCCCCTGGGTCAGGCCTACCTCATTCCCTTCTGGAACAGTAAGGCCCGCGCCCTCGAATGCCAGTTCCAGCTTGGGTATAAAGGCCTCCTCGACCTGGCCTACCGCTCCGGGGAAGTCTCCACCGTCATGGCCCAGGTGGTCTATGAGAACGACGAGTTCGAGTATTCCTTCGGCCTGGAGCCGAAGCTGGTACACCGGCCGGCCATGGAGGACCGGGGCAACCCGAAGTATGTCTATGCCATGTTCCGCACCAAGGACGGGGGCTACGGATACGAGGTCATGTCCATTGCTGATGTCCGGGCCCATGCCCAGAGATACAGCAAGTCCTTCCAAAATGGCCCCTGGCAGACCAACTTCGAGGAGATGGCGAAAAAGACCGTGCTCAAGCGGGTGCTGAAGTATGCCCCCCTGAAGTCTGAGTTCATGCGGGCGGTGACCCAGGACGAGGTCATCAAGAATGACCTCAGCGCCGATATGTACGAGGTCCCCAACGTGTATGTGGAGGCTGACTACGACGTGGACCCGGCCACCGGGGAAATCGTGAGAGGGCCGGAGGAGCCTGCCAAGGATGGGGAGCCCAAGCCCCGCGAAGATAAGGATGCGGAGGACGGCCAGCAGCGCATGACGGTGTGACCTCCTGAGCTGACGCCAAAGCAATGATACGGAGGGAGGGGCTGCCGGGTGCGCTATCTGACCGAAATCAATGCTTTCGAGCGGCTGATGGACCGGCACCCCCTCCCTGGAACTGCCCAGCTCCTATGGTACAAACTGATGCGCGAGGCGAACCGGCAACGCTGGCCTGAAGCAATAGCACTGGACAATGATACGGCCATGGGGCTTGTGGGCGTGACTGTGCACGCCTTTAGAAAGGCCCGAACCGCCCTCTCCGACGCTGGCCTCCTGGAGTTCTCCCAGGGGGTGAAGGGACAGCCAAGTACATATCGGCTCATACCTCCCTCCCTTGTGGAGCTCCAGGAGGCACACGGGGGCACCTCTGGACTGCCCTATGAGGAGGGCAACGAGTACCTGGAGGACGTGGAGGCCCCGGAGCGTTACTTCGGATGGACTGAGGCCGCCGGGAGGGAGCTTGCGAAAATCACCCGTGACCTGTTCGCCGCGTACTGGCCTGGGCGGTCCCCAGATGACCGGGACCGCCAGAGGGTGTTCTTCTGCATCAAGGACCAGAGGCAGGACGAGGACGGCGAGTGGACCATGAGCTTCCCAGAGGAGCGGAAGGCTTTGCTGGCCTATGCTTTCGAGGCGGCGTCCAGGGCTGGGGCCGTCAACTGGAACTATATCGCCGGGGTGTATCGGAACCTTGCCGCCAGAGGCATTGAAACCGTGGAGCAAGCACATGAATACGACGAGAAAAGGAGTTCTCAATACCGATGAGAAATCAGATCAGACAGAGGGGCGGGAAGCGGCTGGAAAAGCGCCGCCGCCCTATGCTGGGCCCGGTGCTGGTGGTGGCCCTCTCCTCACTGGCCCTGCTGTTATTCTCCCTCCCTGCTGAGGGGGAGAACTACCAGGGCGTCCAGAAAGGGGCCCAGCAGAGCGCACAAGCCGCGCTTCCTTCTCCCGGATGGGAAATTACCCTCCTTCAGACCGAGCCCTCCAGCGGGCGGGAACCGGCCAAGGAAGCGGAAGGAGAAACCGAGGCGCTGACGCTCTGGACCGGGGCCGACCTGGAGCTGATAGCCCAGACCGTGTGGGCCGAGGCCAGGGGCGTGGAGAGCCGGGCGGAGCAGGCCGCCGTGGTGTGGTGTATCCTCAACCGAGTGGACGCCGGGACCTGGGGAGACACCATCTCCCAGGTGGTGACATCCCCCAGCCAATTCGCCTGGGACCCGCACAGCCCTGTGGAAGCTGAGTTCGTGGAGCTGGCCGAGGACGTGTGCCGCCGGTGGGCTGCTGAGAAGGCCGGGGCATCTGATGTGGGCCGGACCCTGCCAGCTGAATACCTGTACTTTGAGGGGGACGGGAGACACAACCACTTTAGGACTGAGTGGGAGAAGGACTGGGGGCGTACCTGGGACTGGAGCCTCCCGGACCCGTATCTGGAGGGGTAGTATGCTCGAACTTATTCCGATGACCCTCCGGGAGGCCAATGCCTTTGTGGAGCAGCACCACCGTCACCACAAGCCTGTGGTGGGGCACAAATTTTCCATAGGGGTATCCGACGGGGAGAAGGTCGTGGGAGTTGCCATCGTAGGCCGCCCGGTGGGACGCTTTCTGGACGACGGCTGGACCCTGGAAGTCACCCGCCTTTGTACTGATGGCACACACAATGCCTGCTCAATGCTCTATGCGGCCGCCTGGAGAGCTGCCAGGGCTATGGGGTACAGGCGTGTGGTGACATACATTCTGGAGAGTGAAACAGGGGCAAGCCTGAAGGCCGCCGGGTGGAAGTGCATCGGGAAGGCCGGGGGCCTGAGATGGACCGGGAAACGGCGCCCGGAGGTGGACCTGTACCCGGCACAAATGAAAATCCGTTTCGAGCGGACCGAGGAGGAATGACCGTGCCGCTGTTGATTTATTACCGCAAGGACGGGGCTATCGTCCAACACCAACTTGCCCCTGAAGCCTGGGGGCCGGAGGAGCTGAAGAAGAAAATCGAGGAGTACAACGCCGAGCACCCGGAGCGCCCCGCCTACTCCCTGGAGGTGGAGCCCGGAAGCCTGACCGAGTACCTTCTGGGGAAAATTCAGGCTGAGGCCCGCCGCTCCGATGAAGCAATCGAGGAGGCCCTGGACGCCCTGGACACCGCCAGGGATTGTGTGAGGAGCCTTCAGAAGTAGGGGGCAAGGTATGGGGAGATTATTTCCGAGAGGCTGCACCATATTCAACTGTGACCGCCGGCGTGGGAATGTCTGCTGCGCTGATTGCGGCTTTAAGTCAAGCGGGGCCTGCAAAAACCCCTGCCTGAATGGGCCGGACCGTTGCGGCCAGGTCCTGCCGAGAGCTAAAACCAACCAGACCAAGAACGGGAGGAAATGACGATGGAATTTGAACTTGTGGAGATGACCCCGGAGCAGCGGGAGATGGCCCTTTATGAGGAGGCCGTGGAGCATTTTGGAGAGAAGGCCCAAATCCTCCAGACCGTTGAGGAGATGGCCGAGCTCACCAAGGCCCTGCTGAAGTATATCCGCTATAAGGACTTCGGCCATGGGGACCTGGGCGACATTCTGGAGTGCATCAATGAGGAACGGGCCGACGTGTCCATCATGCTCAACCAAATGGAGGTCATCTTCGGTGACAACAGCGTGGACGAGTGCTTGAAGCTGAAGCACCTTCGGGAGTTCCTGGACGAAGATGGACGAGCCGAGGAATGAAGTTTTCACCATCCCCGCCCGCCGGTGTAAGCGGTGCGGCGGCCTCCTGACCAGCAAGCAGGGCCTCCGGGACGGATACGGGCCCTGCTGCCTCCAGAAGATGCGCCGGGAGGAGGCCGAGCGGAAGATGGCCGAGAACCAATACAGCCTGTTTGATACCGGCGGGCTGAATGAGACGGAGGAGAAATAACCATGAACCTTCACAAAACGAAAATCGAGTGGGCGACGCATACCTGGAACCCCGTTACCGGGTGCCGCCATGGGTGCGAATACTGCTATGCCAGGCGCTTCATTGCCCGCTTCGCGCCCCATGTATGCGAGAGGCCGGAGCCTGAGCCTCTGGAGTTCCTGCCCAAGGGGTCTGGCCTCTTTGTGGCCGATACCCCCTCCCGGCTGGTGGATGAGGCCGAGGCCTATGTGCGAAGCACCCCTTACCCCAAGGGCTTTGCCCCTACTTACCACACCTACACCCTGAGCTATCCCGAAAAGCGGTTTATCCCCTCTCGGGTGTTTGTGTCCAGCATGGGGGACCTATTCGGGGAGTGGGTCCCGGAGGCCTGGATAGAGGAGATTTTCGAGGCCTGCAAGCGGGCGCCCCAGCATACCTATCTGTTCCTCACAAAGAACCCCCGGCGCTACTGCGACCTCGCCAACGCCGGGAAGCTCCCGGCGGAGCCGAACTTCTGGTACGGAACGACGGTGACAGGGAAAGGGGCCCCGGCCTTTGCTGAGAGTGTCCACTTCAACACCTTCCTGAGCATTGAGCCTCTGCTGGAGGACATCGACCCCGGCCTGGGGAGCTTCGGCGGTGTCCGCTGGATTATCGTCGGGGCCATGACTGGGCCGGGCAGCCGAGATCACCAGCCCCGCCGGGAATGGGTGGAGAAAATCGTGGAGGCTGCCGCCCTGACTGGCGCCAAGGTCTTTATGAAGGACAGCCTCAAAGACGTGTGGGGCCCGGAGCTTATCCGGGAGCACCCGGAGGGCATGGTATGGCCGGAGGGATGATTACCGCCGCGCGGATAGAGTGCGAGAAGGCAGAGGACCGGGACGCCCTGGTGGTCATTCTGGCCCGGAATGGGTATGCCGTCCGGCAGGTAAGGGAGAAGCCGAACCCGAAATCTACCAAGTACGCCTACTTCGTCGAATACTGGAAAGGGGGCGCGGCCCATGAGTAAGAAAAAGAACCTCCGCCGCCTGAGCGTGCTCATCACCGCTCAGACCATGGGGAACCTGGAGAAGCTGGCCGACATGGAGGGCTGCGGGAGCGCTGGGCGGGTCATTGACAAGCTGGTGCGGGACCGTATGCTCGCCCTCCGGCTGGGGTGTAGATGGGAAGGGGGTGGGCACAGATGAGCGTCAAGGCTGTATTCCTGTATCCTGAGAACGGGACCGGGTGCGACCAGGTGAAGGTCCAGAGCTGCGGCCTGGAGGTCAAGAAGGAGTACGAGGTATCTAATATCGTTATGGGGCAGAGCAACACATCGGTTTACCTGGAAGGGTATGCTGGCCCCTTCAACTCCGTACATTTTGAATTTCTGGAGGATGGGAAGCCCCTGAACATCTTCCGGGACCCCGTTTTAATCCCTATCTGGGAAAAATGGGAGGAGGTGGCCGACTATGAGCACCGGCCAGATAAACCTTCTCGATGAAATTATCGTTGACAACTTCGCCGGCGGGGGCGGGGCCTCCACCGGCATGGAGCTGGCGACTGGCCGGGTGGTGGACATTGCCATCAACCATGACCCTGACGCAATCCTCATGCACCGCACTAACCACCCCCACACCACCCACTACCAGGCCAGCGTTTGGGACGTGGACCCCGTGGAGGTCTGCCGGGGGCGCCCGGTGGGGCTGGCCTGGTTTTCCCCTGACTGTAAGCACTTCAGCAAGGCCAAAGGCGGGAAGCCCGTGGACAAGAACATACGGGGGCTGGCCTGGATTGTGCTGCGGTGGGCCGGGACCGTCCGCCCCAGGGTCATCATCCTGGAGAATGTGGAGGAGTTCCAGACCTGGGGCCCCGTCCGAAAGGGAAAGCCAGTGAAGAAGCTCACCGGCCAGACCTTCAGGAAATGGCTGGACCAGCTCCGCAACCTGGGCTACGCCGTGGAGTGGCGGGAGCTGGTGGCCGCCGACTATGGAGCCCCCACCACTCGCAAGCGGTTCTTCCTGATTGCCAGGTGTGACGGGCGGCCTATTGTTTGGCCCACACCCACCCATGCCCCGGCGGACAGCCCGGAGGTAAAGGCTGGGCTGAGGAAGCCCTGGAGGAGCGCCGCTGAAATCATCGACTGGAGCCTCCCCACGCCCTCTATCTTCGACACCAAGGAAAGTATCCGGGAGAAGTACAACCTGACCGCACAGCGTCCCCTACGGCCCAATACGATGGCCCGTGTAGCCCGCGGCGTGGATAAGTTCGTCATCAAGACCGCCTCCCCCTTCCTGGTGGTGGTCAATCACTCGGGGGAGTTCCGGGGGCAGGACCCCGGGGAGCCCCTTCAGACCGTGACCGCCAAGCACGGGTATGGGGTGGCTATGCCGGTTATGGTGGCGATAGGGCAGACCGGCGGCGGGAACAGATGCAGAAGCGTGGAGAGCCCGACGCATACGCAAGTGTCCAAGGCTGAGGAGTGCGTAGCCTCCCCCTTGCTGGCCCCCTGGACAGTGACCAACACCACGAACTCCACCGGGCACCCTGTCCCTGAGCCCGTGGACACCGCCCGGACCGGGGGCGGCGGGGGCCAGATGTTCCTATCCGCAAGCCTGGTGCAGTACCACACGGAGCAGGGGGAGCGAGTGAGGGGACAGGGGCTTGACACCCCTCTCCTGACCGTGGACGCCTCCAACCGCTACGGCCTGTCTGCTGTCTGCCTGGAGAAATACTACGGCACGGCCACCGGCCAGGGTGCCGGGGAGCCCCTGCACACCATCACGGCAAAGGACCGCGAGGGGGTGGTGGCTGCTAGCCTCTCCAAGTTCTACGGTGGCGTGGTGGGGGCAGAGATGTCCCAACCACTCCCCACTGTGACCTCCATCGACCATAATGCCGTCCAGATGGCCCACATGGTCAAGCTGAAGGGCACGAACCTGGGCGGCCCTGTATCTGAGCCGGTGCAGACCATCACTGCCGGGGGTGGGCATTTCGGCGTGGTTTCTACGGTGGTGGCCCCTGTATCCCCTGGGGCCGACCTGAAGAACTGGCCCAAAATCCGGGAGCTGCTGAATACATATTGCGGATATGACCTGAAGGAGAACGAGGTCATCCTGTTTCAGATCGCCGGCAGCTTGTATTACCTGGCTGACATTGGCCTCCGTATGCTGACCCCCAGGGAGCTCTACCGGGCAAACGGTTTCCCTGATGACTACATCATCGACCGGGACTATACCGGGAAGGAGTACGGGAAGGCCAAGCAGGTGGCGAGGTGCGGGAACGCCGTGCCCCCTCCCTTTGCCACGGCCCTGGTCAGGGCCAATCTCCCTGAATGGTGCGGTCAGACCATCACGACGATGGCAGAACTTGAAAAGGCGGTGGCGGTATGAAAGACCTATGGAGATTTTACGATGGACAGGTCAGCGGCGTGGTTATCGCTTTGACCGAGGAGGAGGCCAAGGAGAGGGCCGGCACCTATCTGCGGACCCACTTCACCGATGTTGACCTGGGCGGAGAGCTGAAGGTCTGGCCCTTCGTGATGGATGACGATTACGACATGGACGCTCCCTGGGCCCTGGCCGTGTCCTACTGAAGGGAGGGCCCCGCATGGCAAAGCAAAGCGGATACCTGAAGCGCCGAAAGGCCAGGGACGGTGTTATGGAGCAGGCCTACAAGCAGACCTATCAGCAGTACATGACGGATATGTTCATAATCGCCTTGAATGACCCCGCCGTGATGGGGAAAGACGTGCTGGGGTACAAACGCCTCATGCGGGTGCTGCTGGCGGTAGAGGCCAACTACGACCGCTTCTTTGACGCCCTGACCAAGAACGCCGAGGCCGACTACGCCAGGGTGAAGATGGACGCCATCATGCAGAATATCTGCCCGCCGGAGAAGTTTATCCCCTTCGAGAAGCGGTATGAATGGCTGCCGGAGATAACCTACGAGCCAAGGAAGTGAGCGCATGACCAAGACAGAGAAAGCCCTTCTCCTCCGCCGCCAGAACCAGCTCAACCGGCACCGGGGAGCCCAGTTTGAGGACCTGATAAGGGCGGCCTGTGACTACTACCGGGGCCGGGGTGTGGCCGATATTGAAAAGACCCCGGAGGAGATGAAGCCCATCAAGAATATGGGGAAAGGGCACTTTGTCGCGGTCTATGTAAAGAAGGCCCAGGCGGACTTCAAGGGCTTCCTCCGGGGCGGCCTGGCCGTCAATTTCGAGGCCAAGCACACCGACACCCCCAGGATGGAGCAGGACCGGGTGACCCCTGAACAGGCTGACCGCCTGGAGAGGGCCTTCAGGTATGGAGCCGCCGCCTTCGTGGTCTGCTCCTTCTCTGGGCGGGACTTCTTCCGGGTCCCCTGGGAAGTCTGGCGAAGCATGAAAGCCCGGTATGGGCACAAATACATAACCATCCAGGAGGCAGAACCCTTTCGGATCACCTTCGGGGGGCCCGGGGTCCTGCTGTTTCTGGAAGGACTGGAGGAAAAGAAAAATGGAGTTCAGAAAGAAGAAGCCGGAGAAGATGAGCGACGGGGAGCTGCTTCAGGAGCTCGACAGGATGATTGCCTCGGCTGAGGCCCAGGCCCACCCCAACCCTGCCGCCTCTGCCATCCTGGAGAGCCTGCACCCTGCCATGAAAGCGGCCATGCCTGAGACCGTGAAGAAGGCCAAGCAGAACCTTCGAGCCCTGAAGCAGGCCAAGGAGCGGTTGATGGACCTCATGGTGGAGGTGGCGAAGAAGTGAGCGCACGTCGGGAAAAGCGCCTCCGGGCCCTGGAGCGCCGGGTGTCGGAACTGGAGGGCATTGCCTATATGGGGCTCGTTCCAGCGCGCCCCCTGGAGGAAAGAGAGCGGGCCGAGGTCATGAACGCTCTGTGGGCACGTCTCCCGGAGCCTGGCCCTGCCCCTGCCTTTAGTGTGGAGACCGCCCACCGGGGCCTCTGGCAACGGCTGGTGGATATTTTCAGAAAGGACGATTGACCATGAAACAGTACATCGGAACCAAGCTCATTGAGGCTGAGCCCGCATACCGTGTGCGGAACCCTGGGGGCGACTACCAAATCACCACTGATGCGCGGGAGGCCTTCACCAATTTTGCTGAGGTGGAGGACGGGTACAGGGTCCGCTACCCTGACGGATACGAGAGCTGGAGCCCCCTGGAGGCCTTCCAGGAGGCGTACCGCCCCACTGAGCACATGAACTTCGGCCTTGCAATCGAGGCTGCCCGGAAGGGCAAACGCATTGCCCGCAAGGGGTGGAACGGAAAGGGCCAGTATGTGGAGCTGGCGTCCGCAATCTCCTATACCTCCCCCGGCGGGGAAACCGTCAATGCCAACCATGAGGCTATCGGGAACCACGCTTTTGCCTTTGTCGGGACCTCTGGCGTCCAGATGGGGTGGCTGGCCTCCCAAGCTGATATGCTGGCGGATGACTGGACCATCGTAGAATGAGCTGCCAAAACTGCCTCTGTCTCACCTGTGCCAATAATGGGGAGAGCCTGAACACCAGGCCCGGCGAGGCCTCTTTCCCTTGCTATTACTGCGACGCTTGTATCATGTTCATAGGGTCTATTCCCGGAGCTGTCCATACGAAGCGCCTGAACTGTGAGCACTACAAGATGTCTGAGCACTCAAAGGAGGCCAAGGACAAAGCTGATGACCGTAAGGCCAGGAAGTTCCGGGCCTCCTTCAGGGTCATCATGGGTGGAGCTGGAAAGGCCCCGGAGGAATAAAAAAGCCGCCCCCTCCGAGGAGGGAACGACCTGTGGCAAGAAAACTATACCACGAAGGGGGCACATAGTCAATGGGGAGCCGAAAGACCGTTGAACAGAATAGCGTGGAGGAAATCATCCGGCGGGCCGTTGAAGCTGGCCGCCAGTCTGCTGAGAGGTCCGCAAAGGACGCCTTCAAAGCCACCGAGCGCCGTCTGTACGGCCTCCCCACGCTGGAGCTGAAATACAGGGATGACCTGGAGAAACTGGCCGAGCTGAAGGCCTACGGGCCCAGGGAGCGCGATAAGAGCATTACCCGCTTCTTCAAGACGGGGGTGCGCCTGACCAAGGAGGAGATATTCGAGGCCCAGGTCATTGACCTGGAAGCCAAGATTGCCTCCGATAAGTATGAAATCGACGCACTCCACGGGGCCCTGCGGACCGTCCAGGAGGATGAGTATTACCCCGTTATCCCTGGCCGCTATTTCAAAAATCTGCCCGACGATGCCGTGGCCGATGGGCTGCACTGTGATACCTCCACCGTGTGGCGGAACCGCAAGCGGCTGGTGCAGCGTATGGCTGTTTGGCTTTACGGGGCTGAGGCTGTTCGATAGGCCTCCTCGGTGCCCCTTCCGTGCAATTTATCGGTGCAAAAAAGATGCAATAGACTGGTGCAATTTACTGTGATATAATCTCAGACAATAGAGAAATAGCACACAGCGGCAGAAAGGCCTTCGGGCTTTCTGCCGCTGTTGCTATTTCTGAGCCCGGAAAAGGAGGTATAGCCGTGGACATCGTATGGAAAAGGCTGGACGAGATTACCCCATACGAAAATAACCCCAGGGACAACGACCAGGCCGTGGACGCTGTGGCCTCCTCCATCAAGGAGTTTGGCTTCAAGGTCCCAATCGTGATAGATGCCCAGGGGGTCATCGTAGCCGGTCACACCAGACACAAGGCTGCCAAAAAGCTGTGCCTGGAGAAGGTCCCTTGCATCGTGGCCGATGACCTGAGCGACGAGCAGATCAGAGCTTTCCGGCTGGCTGATAATAAGACGGCGGAGCTGGCAGACTGGAACGAGGACCTTCTGGCCCAGGAGCTGGCCGAGATTGAAGACATCGACATGACCCTATTCGGTTTCGGGGATGAGGAGAGCGACCTTGCCGACGAGCTGGAGGATAACCCCTACACCATGGCCACGAACGTCCCCCAGTATGAGCCCACCGGGGCGAAGCCCTCCCTCTCCCAGCTCTATGACGCCGATAAGACCGATGACCTCATAGCCGAGATTGAGGCCTCCGGCCTGAGCAAGGAGGAGAAGGGCTTCCTGCTGCGGGCCGCCGGCCGGCACACGGTTTTCAACTATGGCCTGATAGCTGAGTATTACGCCCACGCATCCCCAGAGATGCAGGAACTCATGGAGAAGTCGGCCTTGGTCATCATCGACGTGGACAATGCCATTGCCAATGGCTATGCCACCCTCATGGGTGAGGTCCTGGACGCTATGGGGGAGGCTGGGGACGATGCGTGATGACTTTGCCGTGCTCATCCTGACCCATGGGAGAGCCGATAACGTGGTCACCATGAAAACCCTTCAGCGGCAGGGGTATTCCGGGAAGTGGTACATGGTCATTGATGACGAGGACGATATGGCCGATGACTACCGCCGGAACTTCGGAGAGGAGCACATCGTCACGTTCTGCAAGCAGGAAGCCGTGGACCGAGCGGACACCATGGACAATCTGGATGAGCACCGGGCCATCCTGTATGCCCGCAATGAGAGCTTCCGTATCGCGCGGGACCTGGGCCTGAAATACTTCCTCATGTTGGATGACGATTACAGCGACTTCCTGTTTCGTTTCCCTGAAGGGAAGAAGCTGGCCTCCAAGACCCCCAGGGGAAAGACCCTGGAGAGGATTTTCGAGGCCATGCTGGGCTTCCTGGACGCTTCCGGGGCCGCAACCGTGGCCTTTGCCCGGGGCGGTGACTTTATCGGAGGTCTGAGGGGCGGGAACTTCAAGAAGCGCCTCCTCCGTAAGGCCATGAACAGCTTCTTTTGCAGAGTGGACCGCCCCATCCAGTTCCGGGGGACCATGAACGAGGACGTGACCACCTACACCACCTTGGGGAGCCGCGGGGAGCTGTTCTTCACCTTCGTTGATGTCCATATCATCCAAATCCCCACACAATCCCTGGGCGGTGGCATGACGGCTGCCTACCGGGAGAGCGGGACATACCTGAAAACCTTCTATTCAGTCATGTCCATGCCGTCCTGTATCAAGGTCGGGATGATGTACAGCAAGAACAGCCGGATACACCACCGCATCGACTGGGAGTGCTGCGTCCCCAAGATACTGAACGAGAAATACCGAAAGGAGAGATAGCTTCATGCAGGGCATAGCTGGCGATAAGATGCTGGCCCACATTGGAAGGGTGGCCGGAGATCACCGGCCCATTACTGCCGACATCTTCTTGACGAACTACTGCAATAACCGATGCCCCTACTGCACATACAGGCGGTGGGACCTGGAGGGCGGGGCCTATTCCATGACCCTGGCCGAGTTCAAAACCTATGCCGAGCGGCTGAGGGCCCTCGGAGTGCAGGGCTTCATCCTCACTGGAGGAGGGGAGCCCACGGTTGCCCCTGACTTTCCCGCCATTGCTGGATGGCTGGAGAGCCAGGGGCTTCATTATGGCGTCAACACCAACTTCAATGAGCTGCACTTCATCAAGCCCGACTATCTGAAGGTCAGCCTGGATGGGTGGGACGAGGATAGCTACGAATGGCGCCGGGGGGTGAGGCGCTACGATACCGTCCGGGAGAATATCCAGCGTTATGCCTCCTGGAAGGAGGAGCACAGCCCCGGCACCTCCCTGGGGGTCCAGTGCGTGGTGGAGAGCGTGGGGGACGTTCTGAAGTTCTACCAGGCCAACCATGGGCTGAAGGTCGATTACATGGTATTCCGTCCCAAGGAAAGCACCGAGGGCAAGGCGTATTCTGGGGAAGCTGGGAAGGTCATCGCCTCCAGTATTATCCGGGCCGTGAATGAGCTGGCCGCTCAAGACCCTCGCGTGGTGCTCAACTTCAAGTGGCACCTGCTGGGGACGCAGGAAACCTCTTGCGTTGCTTCCTGGGCCCAAATCGCCCTGAATGAGCGAGGCGAGGTCATGTACTGCTGCCACAAGCCCTATCAGGTCATCGGCCATGTGCTTGATGAGGATATTCTGGAAAAGAAGGCCGCCGCCGTAACTGATATGCGGACCTGTGACATACCCTGCCGGATGACCGCTCCCAATGCTTTTGTAGCCCGGACTATGGCCGAGCGTAAAGATGTCTGCTTCATCTGAGCGGGCACCTGACCAAGGAACGAGAGGTGGTGAGAGTGGCCCATCAGAACAACGAGCAGAACCTTATCCCCTTCAATGAGCGAACCGAGGACGAACGGAGGGAACTGGCTTCCAAAGCTGGGAAGGCCTCTGGAGCTGCCCGCCGGAAGAAACGGACCATGAAGGCCACCGCCAAAATGCTGTTTGACCTCCCTATCACCTCCAAGGAGCTGAAGCAAAAACTGGCTCTGCTGGGCGTTGACACGGATGATGCCACATACCAAACCGCCGTCATGGTGGCTATGCTCAACCAGGCCATGAAGGGCAATGTCAAGGCTGCCGCCTTCTGCCGGGAGCTGCTGGGAGAGGACCCGTCCATCCAGCTCCGCCGGGATGAGCTGAAGCTGTCCCGAGAGAAGTTCCAGCATGAGAAGGCCATGGACGAGCGCACCGTGGCCGCAGACGAGCAGAAGGCGTCCCTGGCTGATGCTATCCAGGCAGCCTACCAAATGCGGCTCAAACGTGAGCAGACGGGCGGTGACGATGAATGATAGACCCGGAGGCAATCCTGTACTATGCGGACAACCCTGTGGACTTTGTGGAGGACATCATCCGGGCAAAGCCTGACCCCAACCAGCGGGACATACTCAACTCCATTGCCAAGTATCCTATGACCTCCGTTCGGTCCGGCCACGGCATCGGCAAGTCCGCTGTGGAGAGCTGGGCCGTCATCTGGTTTCTGGCGACCAGGCCCTTCCCGAAGATACCCTGCACGGCCCCCACCCAGCACCAGCTCTGGGACATTCTGTGGGCCGAAATCGCCAAATGGCTGAGGTCAAACCCCGTACTGAGCAACGACCTTATCTGGACCCGCGAAAAGGTCTATATGAGGGGCTACCCTGAAGAATGGTTTGCGGTGGCCCGGACCGCCAGCAAGCCCGATGCCCTCCAGGGCTTCCACGCTGACCATGTGCTCTATATCATCGACGAGGCCTCCGGTGTCCGGGATGATATTTTCGAGCCTGTCCTGGGTGCCCTCTCCACCGAGGGGGCCCGCCTGGTCATGTGCGGGAACCCCACCAAAATCACCGGCTTTTTCTATGATAGCCACCACAAGAACAGGGCGCAGTACAGTACCCTCCATATTGATGGCCGGAACAGTAGCCGGGTGGATGAGGAGTTCATCCGAACCATCATAGAGATGTTCGGGGAGGACAGCGACGTTTTCCGGGTCCGTGTGGCCGGGGACTTCCCCAAGGCCCTGCCTGACAGCTTCATAGCCATGGAATGGGCGGAGAGGGCCAGCGAGGGAGAGCCCCCCACCATTGAGCGGGTCCTGAGAGTGGACATCGGCATAGACGTGGCCCGGTACGGAGATGACAGCAGCGTGCTCTCCCCCGTGCTGAATAAGACCGTGCAGGACCAGCCCCAGGTCTATCACCATAACGATACCATGGAGCTGGCCGGGAGAGCTGTTCAGGCCATCAAGACCTATGCCAGGGCCCACGAATGGGCCTCTATTTTCGTCAAGGTGGACTGTGACGGCCTGGGTGTGGGGGTATATGACCGCCTGGCAGAGCAGAGGGCTGAAATCGTGGGGGCTGTCGAGGCTGACCGGGCCGCTCGGTATGAGGGCGAGGACCCGGACAAAATCCCCCCTCCGTTTCATCTGGAGGTCCTGGAGTGCCACTTCGGGGGCGAAGGTGGGCGGATTACGGATGATGACCCTATCGAATACCAGAACAGCACCGGGCTCATGTGGGGCGCCGTGCGGGAGGCCCTGAGAACCGGCAGCCTTCACCTCTGGTATAACGACCAGCAGATCAGTCAGCTATCCAACAGGAAGTATTCCGTCAATAGCTCTGGCCGGATTGAGCTGGAGCGCAAGGAGGCCATGAAAAAGCGGGGGCTTTCCTCCCCCGATATGGCCGACGCCCTGGCCCTGGCCCTCCACGACCCCGTCGTGAGCGACTGGAGCCTTGAATTTTGACATCGAGGAGGAAACACCGTGAAGAAGTTGAACGGGTATCTTGTGGGAGGCAAGGGCCTCCCGATGAAGTTCATCCGGGCCGAGAATGTGAAGGACGCCCGCCGGCTGTGGAGAGCCAAGACTAACTCCGGCAAATCCACCGCCCCTGCCGTCTCCCAAGTGACCTGGAGGAAACCCCGCCCCCGGCAGAAGAAGGGGGTCGAGGAGTAAATGGCGTTTTGGGATAGATGGAGGAGGACCCAGGGGACCGCCTCCCGTCCGTATCGGGAGGGCGGCTTTATGGTCCCCCGGTGGTCTACTCCCCCGGAGAGAAACACCGAGGAATGGGTCCAGGCCTTCAAGACCAACCCCCGGCTGGCCGTGGTGGAGCGTATCGCCTCCGACCTCTCCTCTGCCGAGGGAAAGCTATACCGTATCGGGAGGGATGGAGAGGAACAGGAGCTTGACGAGCACCCCTTCCTGGAGTTCTGGGACAACCCCAACCCTCTGCACGAAATGAGCAACGCCGCCCTCTGGCGGCTGCTAGAAATCTACCTCGCTCTTAAAGGCGAGGGCTATTTCATCATCGAGAAGGATATGTTCGGGAGGCCTGTGGAGCTGTGGCCTGTGCCCGTCCACTGGGTCCAGATGACCCCGTACCTCGACCACCCATACTACACCGTCCGGGCTACCTCCGGGACCCTCATGCAGGTGTCCGTGGATGATATGTTCGTGATGAAGGACCTCAACCCCTATGACCCGTTCCGGCGGGGCCTGGGCCAGTCTGAGGCCCTGGCGGATGAGATTGAAACAGACGAGTATGCGGCCAAGTTTCAGAAGCGGTTCTTCTTCAATGATGCCACCCCCAACCTGGTCATCTCCATGCCGAAGTCTACCGAGGAACAGCGAAAGCGGTTCCGGGCTGAATGGCTGGAGCGGTTCAGGGGTCACTTCAATTCCCACGGCGTTGCCACTGTCAACGGCGAGGTGGTGGTGAATAAAATCGGGGACACCATGAAGGACATGGACATGGTGAATGGCCGCATCTTCATCCGGGACGCTGTGCTGGAGCATTTCGGGGTCCCCCGTGAAATCATGGGCATTACTGAGAGCAGCAACAGGGCTACCTCTGAGGCCGCCCAGTATATCTATGCCCAGAATGTCCTTATGCCGAGGCTGAGGCGCCGGGAGGAGGCCATCAACAAGCAGCTCCTCCCCATGTTCGGCCCCGACCTGGTATGGCGGTATGAGGACATCGTACCCCGCAACCAGGAGTTCGACAAGGCCGTGGCCCTGGATGGCTGGAACGCCGGTCTGCTTACCAAGGACGAGGCCCGCGAGAAGCTGGGTATGCCCCCGGCCCCCGTGGGCGGAGATGTCTACAAGACCACCTTCTCTGATGTGTTCGTCCATGAGGATGACGACCCCGCCGCCCTCTCTGTTGCCGCGGCCAACCTCCAGTACGCCGACGGCGCTCCGCCGCTCCAGGAGAGCGGAAGCGAGGACATAGAGATAACTCAAGGGGGCGACCCCATCCTGAGCTCAGGCGTTGAAGGAGAGGGCAATACGGCGGTGGAAATCACCGACGGGAAGAAGCGGCCCACACCGGAGGAGAAAAAGGCCTCCCTGGTCCAGGCCGCCCAGCGTGCCCTCCTCCAGGCCGAGAGGGAGGAGAGCCGCCGGTTCGAGATTGCAACGGCGAAATTCTTCCGGGAGCAGTCCAACCGGATCACCTCCGCCATGGGCGGCACCGAGAAGGCCGAAAGGACCGTGTGGGACATCCTGCTGGATGGGGTCCCTGAGTATGACGTGGACCCGTCCGGGGCCTGGATGAAGCTCGACGAGGCCGAGAGAGCCCAGCGGGTAGACAATTTCGTGCTGGGGCTCATCGACTGGCCCGGAGAGGCCGCTGTCCTGGCTTCCATCTTCGACCCCCTCTGGAAGGAGAGCTACGCCAAGGGCGCTGAGGTGGCGTCTAGGGTGTACGGCCTCCAGGCTATTCAGAGGCCGGAGTTGGTGTCTACCGCCAAGCTGAGGGGCGGCATCAGGGTGAAGAATATCACGGAAACCACCCAGAAGGAAATCGCCCGTATTGTCTCCTCTGGCCTGGAGCACGGGGACAGCAGGGCCACGATTGCCTCCCAAATCCAGGAGGAGATGCAGACCACCAGCGCACGGGCCCGGACCATTGCCTCCCAGGAGTGCAACTGCAGCCTTATCTCTGGAAATCACGACATGATGCGAAGAGCCGGGGCGAAGTGGAAAATCTGGCACGTCCGAGAGATGTCCGTAGCCCGCGACAGCCACAAGAAGCTGAACGGGAAGCGCGTCCCCATAGACGGATACTTTGAGCCAAAGCCTGGTGTCCGTCTCTCTCGCCCCTGTGACCCTGATTGTAGCGACGCTTCCGAAGTGGTCAACTGCCACTGTACTCTTACCTACGAATGGGACTAGGAGGCCGACACCATGGAATTTACAGCAGACCAGGCCACGGCTGCTGCTGAGGCGGCGGGCATTGACCTGAAGAACGAGCGGTTCACCGCTGAGGCTCTGGCCGCCGGTATGACGGCGGAGCTGGAGCACGGGGCTGAGAGCCCCGATACTGACATCACCAATAACGACCCCATACTGACGGCGAAACTTGCGGTGGCACACCTCCGCAAATCGCCGTTTTATTATGCCCCGAAGAAGGGGCTGAAAGCATGGGAGGCTTCGCTCGGGAAGGGGGTGAAAACCAAGAGCATGAAAACCGAGTACAAGGTCCTTCAATTCAAGGCGGACGAGTACGAGGAAGATACTGGCATTTTCAGCGGCTACGCCGCCGTGTTCGGGAATGTGGACAGCGGCGGCGACATCATAGAGCCCGGAGCCTTCACGAAGACAATCGCCGAAGGCTGGGAGCGGGTCAAAATCCTGGCCCTGCATAACGACTGCTGGCTTCCCATTGGCCGCCCTCTGGAACTGAGGGAGGACAGCAACGGCCTTTACATCAAGGCCAAGGTCAGCGACACCTCGATGGGGCGCGACATCAAGGTGTTGCTGAAGGATGGCGTCCTCAATGAACTGTCCATCGGGTATGACCCCGTCGTATTCGACTACGACAAGGACAGCGGGGTCCGCCATCTCCGCGAGGTGAAGCTGTGGGAGGTGTCCGTTGTCACCTGGGCCATGAACCCGGAGGCAGTCATCACCGACTACAAGCAGGCCGCTGAAGCCGCCGAGAGAGCCAATGCCATGGCCGCTGAAGCTGTGGCCGACGTAAAAGCCGGCCGCAAAATCAGTGCCGCTAGGATGAAGGCCCTAAAGGAGGCGAGCGCCAGTATGAAGGCCGCCACCAAAGCCCTTGACAGCATCATCCGTGAGGCTGGAGAGGAGAGCACACCCAAGGGGGCCCGGGCCCCTGAAGCCGGTAAGGGAGCGCACCCCGCCGGAGCTACTACCATCGAAATCTTACTTTGACAGGAGGAACACCAGAATGAGCAAGTACATTCCCAAGACCAAGAACTCCCCCGCCCCTGCTGGCCGTAAGTCTGTGAAGATGGAGGCCGACGAACTGACCGAGAAAATCAAGGCCTGCGTCAAGGAGGCCCTGGAGGAGCAGTCCGAGGCCAAGGCTGAGGGCGAGGGCGAGGAGGGCGACCCCGCTGTGGAGGCTGCCCCCGCCGACATCTCTGCTCTGATTGAGCAGGCCATGGACGTGGTGGCCCAGAAGCGCAAGGCCCGCAAGGAGGCCGGCGAGGAGCTGGGCGACGTGAGCACTGACGAGGTCCTGGAGGCCGTGGGCGAAATCATGGACGCCCAGGAGGAGGCCAAGGCCAATGACGGCGTAGAGGATGAGGAAGCCAAGGAGGATGAGGGTATGGAGGAGAACGAGGCGAAGGGCCGCAAGGCCGCCACCCGGCCCACCAGCACCAAGTCTGCCCCCTCCCGCAAGTCTGCCCCTGCCCCTGTGCAGCGGAAGTACAGCGGCATCTACATGAGCCGGGGCACCGGGGCTCCTTCCTCCAAGAAGTCTGTGCCCCCTGCTATCCAGCTCGCCCGTGCCATCAAGTGCCTGGACGTGTTTGGCCGCCACGACCCCGATATGGCCTCCTTCTATGCCCGGAAGAAGTACGACGATGCGGATATGGCCCGCGAGTTCAAGGCCCTGTCCGCCACCAACCCCTCCGGCGGCGGCTACCTCATCCCGGAGGTTTACCTGGATGACATCGTGGAGCTGCTGTACGCCAAGACCGTCATCTTCGAGCTGGGCGCTCAGAAGGTCCCCATGGCAAACGGTAACCTGAACATCCCCAAGATGACCTCCGGGGCCCGTGCTACCTGGGGCGGTGAGGGCCGCAAGATTGCCAAGAGCCAGCCCACCTTCGGCAACATTAAGCTGTCCGCCAAGCGCCTGGAGGCTATCGTCCCCCAGACCCGTGAACTGCTGATGTCCACCAACTTCTCTGCCGACCAGATGTTTGCCAACGACCTGACCCGCCGGATGGAGCTGGGCCTGGACTTCGGCGCTATGTTCGGCAAGGGCGGCGAGTTCCAGCCCCTCGGCGTGTTTGCCGACAAGGAAGTGGAGCACGTGGACGCCAAGACCCTGGGCAACACCGACCTGTCCTCTGCTGAGGGTGCCATCACCGCCGACTTCCCTGTGTATATCCGCTCCAAGGTCCTGGCCAAGAACGTGGATGACAACAAGCTCGGCTGGGCCTTCAACTCCGTGCTGGAAGGCTACCTCATGAATATGAAAACCACCACCGGCGCCTACATCTACCGGGACGAGATGAACAGCGGCAAGCTGCTGGGCTTCCCCTACCGGGTGTCCAACCAGATCACCACCGACGGCACCGGCCTCACTGAGCTGGCCTTCGGCAACTGGGCTGACCTGCTCGTGGGTGAGCAGATGGGCCTGGAGACTTACACCACCCTGGACGGCTCCTGGACCGATGAGGACGGCGTTCAGCACAATGCCTTTGAGGAGAACCTGGCGGCCACCCGTGCCCTGATGTACGTTGACATTGCCGCCCGGCACAAGGAGAGCTTCATCCACGTCAAGAACATCAAGGCTTTTTGAGCCTGAGAAACAGGAGGTAAAAGAACCATGAAGCGTGAACTCATTCAGAACGTGAAGGTCACTCCCTATACCAGCGAGACCGCTATTGACCGCGACGGCTTCCTGTCTGCCGTCCTGGGGGTCCTGGTGGGTACTCCCACCGGGGACCCCACCGGCCTGGCTGTTAAGCTGACCGTGACCGAGTGCGATACCGAGGGCGGGAGCTATACCCCCGCCGCCGATACGCTCATCCCCGTGGACAAGGCCCTGGGCGCTGACGGCTCCATCTCCCTGGAGACCGACGCCGCCGGCGGGTCCCTGGTGAATTTCGACCTTGACCTGGTGGGCTGCAAGCAGTTCATCAAGATTAAGGTCGAGGTCGTTTGCACCGGCGGTACCTCTGCTTCCTGCGACGCTACCGCCGCCCTGGTGCTGGGCGATAAGGCCTATACCCCCGCGTAAAGCCGCGTAGGGAAGCGTACAAAGGAGGTTTTCACTATGGCAAGGGTATATGACCCCCCGAAGGCAAAACCGGCGGAGAACAAGCTGGAGCGGCCTGTGAAGGAGCGCAAAGGGACCGCCGCCAAGAAAACCGAGAAGGAGCAGAAGGAGGGGGAGGGCGAATAGCCTTCCCCCTCCCCGTTGAAGGGAGGCGAGTTCATGTCCGAGGCAACCGTGGCCCTGGCCCCCAATGCCATGACCACACTGGAGGACACCATGGAGAGGCTGGGCATCTCCGAGGAGGAGGCGGACCAGGCCACCAAAAACAACCTTGTCCGGCTCATCAATGCTGCTTCTGCCTGGATTGAGACCATCACCGGGAGGCACTTCGGAAAGGCCACCTATACTGACCGCTACGCTGGCCCCGGCGCTCAGGAGCTTGTCCTTCGGGAGTACCCCATCCGCTCTGTGGAATATGTGAAGGACGCCGTGACCGGGGGGCTCATTGACCCCGGCACGTATGACTTTTCCATGAGCGGCGACATCGGGGTATTGTATCGGGACATGGGCTGGACCTTCCGGGGCTACCCCTACGGGCTGGCAAATGACTACCGGGCTGCCAGCCGCTATCTGGAGGTCAAATTCACCGCCGGTTATGTCCTGCCGAAGGACGCCACGGAGGATGAGCCCTCCGACCTGCCCGCTGACATCATCTCCATTGTCTGGGGTATTGCGGAGCAGGAATACTCCATCCTCGTGAACGGGTCCCAGGGGCTTTCTGCCTTCTCTATCTCCGATGTGTCCTGGACCTTCGACAAGGAGCCCAGGGCGTCGTGGATGGAAACCCTCAGCCACTACATGAGGTGGTGAGCCATGAAACTGAGCGACCGCGTGACCCCTGAGCTGCTGCGGATAAAGGGAGAGCTGGAACAGCTCCAGAAGCTCCATATCAAGGTGGGTATCCAGGGCGACGCTGACAGTGAGATACTGACCATCGCCCGTGTCCATGAATATGGGGCCGTCATCCACGCGAAGCAGGCCAAAAACCTGTGTATCCCCATCAACAAGGAGAGCTACGACAAGAGCCCCAGGGACTTCCCGGACCTGTTCTTTATCAGGTCCAAAAATGGCTATCTGCTGGGTGTGACCGCCAAGAAGCCCCGAAAGCGCAAGAAGAAGGGAGACGAGGAGCAATCCGATGACCTCAATCTCCTGTTCCTGCTTCTACCCTCTGTGACCATCCCGGAGCGGTCCTTCATCCGCGCTGGGTATGATGCCAACCGCAACCTCCTGGCTGAGGTGTTCCAGCAAGCTATGAGGAAAATCATCCGTGAAAAATGGGACGCATACCAAGCCGCCGACTTTATAGGGGGCAATGCTGTGAACCTAATTCACCAATTCATAGATGATGCCAGTAACTTCAAGCCTAAAGGGAAGATACAGCGAGAGAGGTCTACGAGCTATGCTGACCATCCCCTGGTTGTTACCAACCGGCTTTACAACTCAATCACCTGGAAAGTGGAGGAGGGCGACTAAATGGGCACGTTCAAAATGGCACAGCCCACTATCCCCCGCGGGCTGCTGCACACCATGTACGACCTGAAGGCCGGGAGTAAGTTTGACCAGGCCAAAGGCGGCCAGTGGGTCCCTGGGGGAGCTACTGAGCGGACCCCCTTCCAAGGGGCCGTGCTGCCGGTCAGCGATAAGGACCTGGTGAGGGAAATCACCGGCACCGTCTCTGACCACAGCGAGAAGATTTACACCAACGGCTATGCACTGAGGGTCGGGGCCCAGGTCCTTGACCCCCAAACTCAGATCACCTACACCGTCACCCAGGAGCTGGGGCATAACAGTATCCACCCCATGAAGCGGTACCTGGTGGAGGCCAGAGGGGAGGCGGCCACGAAATGAGGAGCTACATTGAGAAGCGCAATGCGCTTATCCTGGCCCTGAGCAAGTTCGTCGGCTGCCCTGTCCTGATGGCCTCCCAGGTGGAGCCGGAAATGGAGCCGCCCTTCATTGTGTACTCCATCACTTCTGACTACACCTCCGACAATGGGCTGGGCAACTACTCTCTGGAGGACGGGAGTACGGAAGGAACAGCGGTAGAGGTCCGGGAGGAGCAGCCGACCACTACCATGTCGTTTACTGCTTGCAGTATCAACCGAATTGAGGAGAAGGACGGCGAACAGGTGTCTATCCTGGGCGCTGACGAGGCCCTGGAGCTGGCTACGCTGGCCCAGGGCTTTTTCCTTCATGGTGGGCGCTACGCCACCCAGAAGGCCGGCTTCGTGGTGGTGGACGTGACCAACGCTACCAGCCGGGACGCCCTGGAGCTGGACGAGATGGGCCGTCGGTTCGGCTTCGATGTCCGGCTGAGGTACACCCGCACCGACCTTGCCGAGGTTGATACCGTCTCCAACGTGACTACGAAACAGAAGGAGTGATAACGAATGCCGAATGATGTCATTGTGGTTGTCAACATCGACGCCAAGCCTACCGGCACCGAGAGCCTGGACATCCTGCTTCTCTCCACCGAGGGAGAGAAGGCTATCGACACTTACCGGGACCTGGAGGTCATCCAGACCACCTTCACTGGGAAGAAAGTCGCGGCCATGGCTGAGAAGCTATTCAACCAGGGGGACACCACCCTGGCTACTACCCTCATCCGCAAGGTGAAAATCGCCGGTATCGAGGCCCCTACTGGAGAGGCTGAGACCGACAAGGCCACCGCCCTTATCCAGGCCATCGAGACCCTGCGGGAGACCGACGATGATTGGTATATCCTGCTCACCGACCAGACCGGGGCTGAGGCTGTGGAGGCCCTGTGCGCCTGGGCCGAGGGCACCGAGCCCACCGAGGCGGAGCTGGGGGCCGGTGAGGAGGACCACCGTAAGCTCTACTTTGGGCAGACCTCTAACAAGGAGCTGGCCCTGACCAATGCCCGGAGCATTGTCATCTATACCGATGACCCCACCGAATACGCCGACGCCGCCTATGTGGGCAATGTGGGCCCCTTCTACCCTGAGAGCGTGACGTGGAAGTTTAAGCGGCCCCAGGGCATTGCTGTCCCCGACCTGACTAAGGCGGAGCGGGACACCCTGGAGGAGGCCAACGTCAACTTCCTCACCGTGGAATACAAGCGGGAGTATGTGAAGAACGGGACCTGCCTCAATGGTGAGTTCATCGACGTGCAAATGGGCGCTGACTATATCGCCAAGACCATGCGGGAGAACCTGTACGACATCTTCCTGGAGAACGCCAAAATCGGCTACACCGACGAGGGCTTTGCCATCATTGCTGATGGTGTTTTCCAGGCCCTCAACCGGGCTGTGGACCTGGGCATCATTGCCCTGGATACCGAGAGCGGCCAGGGGGTCTACACCGTCACCGTGCCCAAGCGGTCTGAAGCCACCGATGAGCAGGCCCGTAACCGGCAGATGCCCGACATCACCTGGGAGGCCCAGCTTGAAGGTGCCGTTCATGGTGTGAAGGTCAAGGGGACCCTGCGGGCCACCCTGAGCGCGTAAGAAGGGAGGAAAATCCATGTCTATTGAGGTCCAGAGCTATGACCCCAAAAAGGTAAACGTCATCGTCGCTGGCCGGGCCATTACTGGCTTCGCCTCTGATGGTGTCGTGACCCTGAGCAAGAACGAGGACAGCGTGACCCCCTCCGTGGGGGCCAAGGGCGACGTTGCCTATTCTGAGAACGCCAACGAGAGCGGGACTATCGCCCTCACCCTCATGTCTACCTCCTCCAGCCTCCCTTATCTCCGGGAGCTGGAGGCAAAGCGGCGCCTTATCACGGTATCCGTGCAGGACGCCAACGACGCGGACAGCTTCGCCATGAGCGCGGATAACTGCCGCATTTTGAAGATGCCCGACGCGGCCCGACAGAAGGAGCAGAGCACCGTCACCATCAACATCTATGTGCCTTCCATGGTGCTGAGATGACCCGGCGGCGGTGAGCTGTAAGGACTATGAGCAAGAAATGGCTGGAGAGGCCAAAGTCGCTGAGTGAAAGGAGCTATCGAAAGTATATGGCAAAGCAGAAGAAGGTCACCGTAAACGGCCAGGAGTTCACCCTTCAGAGTGTGTCCCCCACCTGGTATTTCCAGACCAACGACGAGTGCGGGATGACCGGCGGCAAGAAGGACACCACCAAGTATCTGGATACCATGTTCAAGAACGTGGTCATTGCCCCTGCTGAGGTGAAAACCGACGGCATGGGCTACTTCGACGCCCAGGAGGACGTAAAGACCCCGGAGAAGCTGATCGCCGCCATCGAGAAGTTTCTTCGAGAGTGAGTATTCACTGGAAGCGGCCCACCGGCGGGCCGTCCGCAATAAGGCGTTCTGGATGATGGTCTACGGTGGCAATGGTCTGTCCTATCAGGAACTCCGCGAAATGGACATGGCCGACTACCGGGAGGCTGTCGAGGCCAGGATACTCTACAACACAGAATGGACCAAAAAGAGGGGCGGGGCCACATGAGCCTCCCCCTCTTTTTGCGTGTAAGGAGGTGAGGACAAAGTGGCGGACAGCAGAGAATTGACCTTCGGGCTCGACTTCGGCCTGAAGGACGCTATTGACCAACTGGAGGATATTGTCACCCGTCTGGAGCAGGCCGTGGATAGTGCCAGAGATGCTGAAGAAGCAGGGCGCGGCATGGGAGCTGGTATCCAGGCCGGGGCTGACACCGGGGCTGCAGGGCTTCGGAACATGAGGGATGAAGCCGAGGACACCGGGGACAGCCTGGATAATATCGGCACCAACTTCCGGGCCATGGGCCGGGAGGCTGATAGCTTCGGGTCCGCCGTCGCCAAGTCTATGGGGACTGCGGCCAAGGAAAGCAACAGCGTTTCCAAGACCTTGCGGGCCGGCTTTGATGGAGCCATTGGCTATACCGAAAAGAAGTTCAGCACCTTCACTGGGAAGGTACAAAAGGGCGTCAAGAGCATTGGGACCGCCTTCACTCACCCGATAGCCACCATCAAGGGAAAGTTCCTCGGAGCCGTAGAGGAGGCCGCCAACAGACTCAACGGCCTGGGGGATGATGCCGATGATGCCCGAAGGGACCTCGACGATATGGGGGACGAGGGTGAGAAGGCCGGCGGCGAGGTCAAGGAGGCCATCAAGGGTGCCCTGGCCGCCTTTGTAGGCTTCGAGGCAATCCAGGCCGGTATTGATATGCTGAAGGAGCTGGGGGCCGCCGCAATCGAGGCCGCCGGTGCTGCTGAGAACAGCGGGAAGAAGTTCGAGGCCAGTTTTGCCGGGACTGACGCAGCCGCATGGGTGGATAACTATGCGGCCTCTGTCCACCGGAGCACGGCTGAGGTGCAGTCCTTCATGGTATCCAACAAAGCCATGTATGGGGAAATGGGTATCACCGGGGACGCTGCCTCTGAGCTGTCCAAGATTACCACGTCCCTGGCCTATGACTTCGGCAACGCCTTTGCCATGGATGACACCGAGGCCCTGGGCGTGGTCCAGGACTACATCAGCGGGAACAATGCGGCACTCGAAGAGTACGGCATCCACATTGATGAAGTGGCCCTGAAAAATACCGCGCTCTCAATGGGCCTGGGAGACCAGATAGACGAAATGGACGATGCTACTCTGGCCCAGGTCCGCATGAATGCCCTGCTGGGGCAGACCGAGAAAATCCAGCAATCGGCGGCCAACAGCACCGGCGGCCTGGTGAACAGCACCAAAGACCTCAAGGGCATCTGGAGCGAGTTCATGGCCGACGCTGGCAGCCGGTTTACGCCGGTCATCGAAAGCCTGTTCAGCACCATCCTGGATAGCTGGCCGACCATAGAGCCGATGCTCATGCAGTTCGTGGATATGCTGAGCAACGGGCTTGCCCAGGCTATGCCGGTCATCACGGAGCTGGGCATGACCCTGTTGCCCGTCCTAACGGACGTGCTGGGGACCGTGTTCGAGGCCGGCCTCCCACTCTTGCAAGTGTTCGGAGACCTGGCGCAGACCATCCTACCGCCTGTGGCGGACATCATAGGCATGATAGCCGAGACCGTCATGCCGCCCCTGGTGGACATCCTGAACACCCTAAATACCTCCATCATTCAGCCCCTTGTGCCGGTCATTCAAAAGCTGGCCGAGGCGCTGCTACCGCCCATTGCGCAACTGCTGGGCCTGATCTCCCCCATCCTGGAGGCCGTAAGCCCTGTGCTTGAGGTCATCGGAGATGTCCTGGGCGTCATCGCTGAGGTCCTGGGCAAAGTGGTAGGCTGGCTGGCCGACGGCGTGGGCAAGGTCGTAGGCTTCTTCTCTAACCTGTTCGGCGGAGCCAAGGACAGCGAAGAGGCGGTAAACGACCTGAGCGGGTCCATCAATGGCCTTGATGACGCCGCGAGCAAGGAGACTTCCCTTGTGGTCGATACGTCGCAGTACAAGGAGGAAGTCACCGGAGCAGCGGAGACCACCACCGAGGCCGTCACCGAAAGCTCCAATGCCGCCGCCGAGATCACCGACGTAAACTTTATGGCAATGGGGACCTCTGCCGAGGTTGCCTACGGCCAAATGCAGACCGACGCAGAAACGGCCTGGGACGCCATGACAGCCGCCGCAGACGCGGGGGCTACTTCTATTGTCGATGACTTCAAACGCATCACAGCGGCGGCTAGAGAGGCCAATACAGCGACCTCCGGCACTGTCGGTACAAATATCCCGCACAATGCCAGCGGCACGGATAATTTCCCCGGCGGCCCAACCTGGATGAATGAGGAGGGCGGCGAGCTTGCCATCCTCCCTGGAGGGTCTGCCATTATCCCGGCGGACCAGACCGAGCGCCTGGTGAACTCCTTCAGCACCACCAACCAGCAGAACAACACCCGGACCATGAGCTTTAATCCCCAAATCAGCATCGTGGTCAATGGTGGTGCCGACGGCGGGGCCGTGGATGAGCTGGAGGCCCGTATTCGGGCCCTGTTTGGTCAGCTCTATGCTGAGGCCCAGGAGAAGGACTACGCCGAGAGAGCCATGCAACACGGCTTTGCGTAAGGGAGGGAAAGCGAATGTATGTACTCCAGGGGGCCAAATGCGGAAGTGTTCGCTTTGAGCCCTTCGTCAATGGTGTCATCAACAAGGAGACCGTCAGCCGGCAGAGCACCATAACCGATAACCCGATAGAGGGTGGCGGCAGTATCAACGACCACGTTTTCAGGTCCCCCCTGAGCTTCCAGCTTTCCGGGACTGTGACCGACGGGGCCGCGGCTATCGCCACCCTCCAGCAGATGTGGATGAAGGGCGACATCCTGACCTACACCGGGCGGAACCAAATCAACAACCTGGTTATCCAAAACCTCCAGTCCACCCATGACGCTACCAACCGGAAGGGCTTTACCTTCACCGCAACCCTGAAGCAGATCACCATAGGGAGCAGCGAGGACAGCGGTACGGCAAGCATGATGTCTGACCAGGACAGCGCCGCCGCTTCTCAGGCCTCCACTGGGATCAGCTCCAGCAGCAGGGCTTCCTCCCAGACCTCCAAATCGTCTGCTGCTGGGCTGAAAACCACCGTATCGGAGACTATATCCAGTTCGGCTTATGCCGCCTATGTGAATACCTACAACACCAAACCCGCAAGCAGCTCCGGGCCTTCCTCCCGGTCCACGCCTACGAATACCGGGAGGAGGTGACAGAAAATGCTTCAGCTCATAGAGCTGGGCGCCGAGGTTGAGTATATCGACATCGACACCAGCAAAATTCCCTATACCTTCAGCATAAAGCTGACCGATAAGACCTACTCCTTCACCGTCCGATACAACGACGTGGGGGGCTTCTTCACCATCGACCTGAGCGTTGCCAATACTGGCGAGGTCCTGGCCTATGGGGACCCCGTGCGGTATGGCCGCCCCATGTTCGGCCCTATCGAGGACGAGCGGTTTCCCTTGCCTGTCATCATCCCCCTGTGTCTTACCGGGGACGAGGTGGACGAAGTGACCTGGGAGAACTTCGGGAAGCAGGTCAAGCTCTACCTGTACGAGAGGAGGTCTGAATAAATGTCCTTCTGGATGAGGGAGGCCACCCTTCAAATCGGCTCCAAGGTCTACCAGATGGACGACCTGTATTTTGAGTTCGAGGTCCCCTTCGAGGACAGCGACACCCTCCAGAGCGCAACCTTCAAGGCCTATAATCTGGCTGAGAGCACCCGGAAGGGCATCAAGCGGGGAAGCGTTATCATCCTGAACGCTGGCTATGAGGGGGACATCGGGGCCATCTTTGTGGGGAAGGTCTCCGCCTGTTCCCATAAGCACGACAAAACGAACTGGATAACCAGTATCACGGCCACCGCCGCTATGGATGAATGGCTCAGTTCCAAGGTCACCAAGACCTATGCCAAGGGGAGCACCGGGCAGGAAATTGTCTCCGACCTGCTGAACATCTTCGGCCTGGAGGTGGGCGAGTTCACCCTGGCCGTGAATAAGGTCTACGACCGGGGACTGGTGTGCAACGGGAAGGTCAAGGACCTGCTGAAGCAGGTTGTGGTGAATGACTGCAAGAGCCGGTTCCTTATCAGGACCGGCTCCGTCATCATCAATGACCCTTCCAAGGGCATATCCAATGGCCTGGTGCTGACCCCGGAAAGCGGGCTCCTCATGTCTGGTGACGAGGTGGAGGAGACCGTCATAGCGGTTGGGTCTGATAGCCAGAAAAGCACTGAGGCCAAGGACGAGGAGGGGAACTACGTCACCAGGGAATGTCTCCTCAACTACCACATCGGCCCTGCTGATGCTGTCACAGTGAAATCTCAGAGCCTCAACGGGAAGTTCGTCGTGGTGAGTGGGAAGCACGTCGGCAGCCCCAAGGGAGACTGGAAAACCACCATCCAAATGAAGCCGGCATAAGGGGGAATAGTATGGCACGGCAAAGCAAAAAGAGGGCCTTTGAAGATGCCCAGGCACAGTCCACGGCCTCCTCCATCTGTGTGGCTGACATCGTGAAGGTGGTAGCCTTCGACGAGGCCAACATGACGGTTGATGTGCAGCCTATCACCAGATACCCAGACGAGGACAGCTTCCAGACGAAGCCCCAGGTCCTGGCCGTCCCTGTCGCCATGATTTATGGCGGAGGCTGGGCCTTCCGGCCCGTGTACCAAGCCGGGGACATCGGCGTGGTGCTGTACCTGGACCGGGACAGCGACGCGGTGATAGCTGGCGGGGCTGAAGCTGACCCAAACACGGAACGGCTCCACAGCGGGGATGACGCCATCTTCCTGGGGGGTATCCGCGTCGGGTCCAACACCATTTCTGGCTTCCCCTCCGGGACCCTCTGCATGGGGACCACTGACGGGAACGTTTACTTCTCCATGACCAAGAGCGGCATCGACATCAAGGGGAATGTGACCATCACCGGGAACCTGACCACCACCGGCGGCGTGGTCAATCTGAACTGAGAAAGGAGGGCCTGAGCTATGCCTGGAGCCGCCAGACTGAATGACAGCATACAGGGGACTACCGGCGGAGAGCACACCGGCCACGTCCCCCCTCATGGTCCCCTGCCTATCTCTGGGCAAATCTCCGGGGGGTGCTCCGGGGACGTGAATATCAACGGGCAGCCAGCGGCCACGGTGGGAAGTACCACCACGGAGCTGGACGCCTGCTGTGGGTCTAATTCTGGAGCCGTTGCCGCTGGCAGCGGCTCTGTTTTTATCAATGGGAAACCGGCGGCCCGCCTGGGGGACGCTCTGGCCCCTCATAGTGGGACCGGGTCCATCTCCTCCGGCAGCTCCGACGTCCTGATAGGAGGGTAAACCGTGGAGGAAAACTATACGCTGAAAATTGACCCTGAAAGCAGAGACATCACCTTTGATGCCGACGGCATGATGGAAACTGTGTCCGGGGATGATACGACGGCTCAGGCGGTCCGCCTGACCCTCCAGACCTGGCTCGGTGAGTTTGCCCTTGTCCCGTCCCATGGGACCGACTACGAGGCGATCATGGGGAAGAAGCCGAAGGACCTGACCGAGGACGAGATACCAGAGGTCATCCGGGCTGCCATCTTCCAGGAGCCGGAGGTCCAGGAGGTGGAGGAAGTGAACTATACGCAGACCGGGCGGGCCCTTGACATCTCCTTTGTGGGGCGCCTTGCCAACGGAAATACCATCAGCGCGGAGGTGACGATGAATTGAATAACGAAGAATGGGGCGTGACCGAGCGAGGCTTCCACCGCCCGACCTATGTTGAACTCCTGAACGCCATTGAGTATAAGGCGCGGGAGTTGTTCGGGGACAGGGCCAACCTGACTGTCCGCTCCCCCCTGGGGCTCTTTCTCCGGGTGTTCGCCTGGATACTCAATATTCTGTTCTCCCTGATGGAGGACGTCTACAACAGCCGCTTTGTGGATACGGCGGTGGGTACGAGCCTCTACAATCTGGGGAAGGCCATCGGCCTGTCCCTTCTCCCGGCGCAAAAGGCGACCGGCTATGTGACCTTCACCGGGACCGCAGGGACAGTTATCCCCTCCGGCTTCCTAGTCAAGACTGTGGCCGGGCTTCAATATGCCGTGATGACTGAGGGGCGCATTGAAAGTTCCGGGACCGTGACCCTCCCGGTTCAGGCCGTGGATACCGGCTCCGACTACAATGCCTCTGCTGGTACGGTGACTGAAATCGTGAACCCCCTGGACGGGGTGGCTTCCTGCTCGAACTCTGCTGCTGTGGATGGTGGCCGGGGCCGGGAAACCGATGAGGAGTTCCGGGACAGATATTACCAGTCCGTAGACTATGCCGGCGGCGTGAACGCGGACGCCATCTCCGGCGAGCTCCTTCAGAACGTGGAGGCCATCTATTCTGTCATCTGCTATGAGAACGACACCGACGAGACAAACGACCTGGGCCTCCCCCCGCACAGTATCGAGGTGGTGGCCTACGGGGGGCTCGATGAAGAGGTGGCTGCGGCTATCTACCGCCGCAAGGCCGCCGGTATCCAGACCTATGGAGGGAGAACCATTGCCGTGCTGAGTGCCAGCGGCCAGAGCATCGACATCAATTTTTCCAGGCCCACCACCGTCCCCGTCTACCTGAAAATCACGAACCTTCAGACCAACAGCAATTTCCCTTACAACGGGAATGACCTCATCAAGGAGGCCCTTATCAACTACATCGGGGGCGATACCTGGGGCGGCCTGACCATCGGGCAGGACGTGCTCTATATGGCTATTCCCGGCGTTATTCTCGGCGTTTCCGGCGTAGTAGACTTTGACCTCCTTATCGGCAAGGATGGGGTGGATTACAGCCAGAACAATATTGAGATAGGTACCAGGGAGAAGGCTGTCACCGATGGGGAGAAGGTGAGCATCGAAGCATGAGTTACGGATATTTATCTCAAATGCTGGACCAGCTCACCAGCGCCTATGCGCGGGAGGATATTCGGAACGACCGAAAGGGGCTGCCCCTGGAGACCAATATCGGCCGCCTGTTTGAGACGCTGGCCTGGGGCCTGGAGTTCGTCCATGAGCACGCGGAGCGCATGAGGGTATGGGATGACCTGGACAACGCGAAAGGGGCTGTGCTGGACCGCTACGGGGCAAATTTTGGCGTTGATAGAGGCGGGGCCACGGATACCGTGTACCGGCTCCTCATCAAGGTCAAGATGATTGCCCTCATGTCCGGTGGCGACATCGACACCATTATCTGGGCCGCCGCAAGCCTGTTCGACGTCCAGCCGACCGATATTGAAATCCAGGAGAAATTCCCCTGTAAAATCCGCATCTGCGTGGACGAGGCCCTTCTGAGTTCTGAGCGCCTGACCTCCATCGAGGTCATTGCGGAGCTGATGAAACGTATTGCGGCCGCCGGTATCGAGGTCCATATCCTGCTCAGGAACCGGAGAACGTATCAGTATGAGGTCATCATCTCCCGCGGTTGTGCTTTCGAGACGGTGGTATCTGGGGTGCCCGCCGTGGGCTCCTCCACCTACACTGTCTCCCGTATCAAAGGAAAAAGAATAGACAAGGAGGCTTGAAGCTATGTCCCTATTCACCGATGGCTGCTACCAGTGCGCGCCTGCTGAGGCTCTTATCGCCAAGGTGCTGGCTGGCCGCTGTACCATGCACTATACGAGGGTCGCCGTGGGAAGTGGGAGTATCCCGGAAGGGAGCACCCCGGCTACGATGACTGAGCCCGCCGGATATGTGATGGACGCCAAACTCAGTGGGGTAACGAACCCGGTCGATGGAGAGTGTCAGGTCACCGCGCAGATCACCAGCGACGATGTGACGGCTGACTTCTCCGCGACCGGCGTTCTTTTGTATGCTGAGGACCCGGACCTGGGAGAGGTGCCCTATACATATCTCGTTTTGGAGGCCGCCCCTGAGCCTATCAAGGGCAAGACCTCTACCGTCGGTAAGATTGCCATTTTCGAGCTTGTGGCCGCTGTGGGAGCCGTTGACAATGTGACCGCTGACATCGACCTCGAAACTCTGGTGACCGTTGAGAAGGTGGCCGAGATGATTGCCGCCCATAACGTGGACGAGGAGGCCCACCCAGACATCAGGCAGATTGCCCAGGACGCCCTTGACCAGGTGGAGGCTCTGACCCATACCATCAGCACTATCCCCACCCAGAACGGCAGCCTGACCTACACCGGGTCCCCGCAGTCTCCGAGCTGGAACGGCTACGACCCGGCCACCCTGACCCTGGGAGGGACCACGGAGGCCACCGACGCAGGGACCTACACGGCCACGTTCACGCCGAAGGACGATTACCAGTGGGCTGATGGCACGAAAGACCCGAAGTCGGTCCAGTGGAGCATCGGCAGGGCGAACATTGCCAGTGTGCCTACCCAGACGGGCAGCCTGACCTATAATGGGAGCGCCCAAAGCCCTACCTGGTCCGGCTATGATGCCTCCAGGATGACCCTGGGGGGGACCACCAGCGGCACCAACGCTGGAAGCTATGCCGCCACCTTTACCCCGAAGGCGAATTATCAGTGGACCGATGGGACCACGTCGGCCAAGGAAGCCCCCTGGACCATTGGGAGGGCTACCGTCTCCACTCTCCCCAGCCAGTCTGGGTCCCTGACCTATACCGGCTCGGCACAGTCTCCCTCCTGGGCCAATTATGATGCTGAAAAACTGGCTATCGGCGGGGCCACCAGCGGGACCAATGCCGGGACCTATACCGCGACATTCACCCCCACCTCCAACTATCAGTGGGATGGTGGCGGCATCGGCCCCCAGAGCGTCAACTGGAGCATTGGGAAGGCTGCCGGGAGCTTGACCCTAAACAGGTCCAGCCTGACCCTGAATAATGCCACCAGGACCGGGACCATCACCGTTACCCGCCCTGGAAATGGAGCCGTGACTGCTTCCTCCAATAACAACGGCATTGCCACTGTGAGCGTGAGCGGGTCCACCATCACCGTAACTGCCGTTGCGTATGGCTCTGCTACTGTCACGGTCACTGTGGCCGCCGGGACGAACCATACTGCCCCTTCCTCCAAGACCTGCGCTATCACCGTGAACCTGTTCAACTCCACCCTGAACTCTAATACCTGGGCCGCTATCAAAGCCGCCAGCGACGCTGGAGACGCTGCCAATGTGTGGAGTGTGGGAGATACCAAGAGCATCCGCATCAACGGGAAGGTGGGCAATTTTACTTTCTCCAACCAGTCTATTGATGCCTTTATCGTTGGCTTCAATCACAACAGCGGGAAGGAAGGCGGCCAGAGGACCCACTTCGCTATCGGGAAAATCAGTGGGAAACTGGTGGCCCTCTGTGATAACCAGTATAGCAACGAGCAAACCACCGGCGGCTATTTCAACATGAACACCAGCCGAAGCAATGTTGGAGGATGGAACACCACCAACATGAGGCGGAATATCCTGGGCAATACCGGGACCCCCTCCAGCCCCCCGGCCAATACTCTGTTGGCTGCCTTGCCGGCAGATCTCCGCGCCGTTATGAAACCTGTCACCAAGTACACGGATAATACCGGCAACAACAGCAATGCGGCAGGGAATGTCACCGCGACTACCGACTATCTTTGGCTCTTTGCCGAGTTTGAGGTCTTTGGTCAACGCTATTATGCGAACCAGTATGAACAGAACCACCAGGCCCAATATACCTATTGGAAATCTGGAAACCTGAGGGTAGCGTACCGCCATTCGGCTACCGGCACGGCCGTCTGGTGGTGGCTGCGCTCCGCCATTTGCTACACCGGCAATGGCTTCTGTAGTGTGAGCGCCGACGGCTCCTGCGGCAATAGCCTTGCTTCCTGGTCGGCGGGCGTCCTCGCCGGCTTTGCTGCCTAATCCTCCGCAGAGCTATCCCATCCCCATCCCGCCCCCGGAAGGGGGCGGTCCCCCAATAGAAGAAGGCGGCTCCAGGGAGCGCCGAAAAAAGAATATCGGCGCGAAGCGCCGACGCGATTTTTTGAAAATGCCCCCCTCGAAGTGCTATCACTTAACTGTCTTTTGAGTGCATACAAAGGGCAAGAATAGCCATAGAATAGGCCCATGCCAATCAGTTTGGGGGTATTTTATGGCTACCAATAAGCGGGTGTTCACCCTCCGCCTATCCGATGAAGTATTCGAGAAAATCGGGAAACTGGCTACCAGTGAGCACCGCTCCGTGACAAACTATATTGAGTTCGTACTACTGAGGCACCTGGAGGAGGTAGAGAGGGAGCACGGAGAGATTAAAACCGGTGAAACAGAGGTGTAACGATGTCTGTCCTGAAGTCCAAAAGGACTACCAGCAAGGCCGAGTTCGTGAATACGGCCAATCAGATTTATATTGAAACCTTGAATTTCCTCACCCGGCTGTCGGCCCGCTATTCCCGGCTCCTGGCCGAGCCTACGGCGGTTTTGGCTGGAGAGGTCATCGACCATGCGGAAAAGGCCAACAGCATTTTTCCGTCTGACCCTCAGCGGGTGGAGTTGAGGAAAGCTCATCTCTTGGAGGCCCGGGCCTCCCTTATGGCCCTGGATGTTCGGCTCACCCACTGCTATTCGATTATGAGCCAGAACCCACAGGGATGCTTTACCAACAGCAAAGGGAAAAGCCTGCCACCTTCTGAGGCGACGGAGAAACTGGACCGCATGGCTCAAAGCCTGGGAGAAATGATAGACCAGGAAAATGAGCTGCTGAAGGGGCAAATCAAGAGCTTGTCTCAAAAGAAGGAATAACTCGTCATTGGGTGTATGTCTGATAATCCAGGCTCGGTGTTTTTCGGCCCTTGCGGGCCGTCTGGTGGTGGCTGCGCTCCGCCAATTACAACAACAACAATAACTTCTGTAATGTGAACACCGACGGCAACTACAACAATAACAATGCTTCCTGGTCGGCGGGCGTCCTCGCCGGATTTTGCGGTATGCGGGGTCAAATGGAGTAGCGAGAGTGAAAGACGACCCACGCAAAAGGAGACATACTTCCCTGGGTGAAAATCCCTAAAACTGCTCCGCTTGGGAGAGCGGAATGGAACATAACCTATTGGGAAATAGCCGATGTTCCATCTTTTGATGCCCTCACACGAACGCTTCTTGCATGGTGGCGGGAGAGTGCCTTACCCCATTTCATGTGTTAGGGCCACGCAGATTGTTCGGCACCCTACAATCATCTGTACGAAAGGCGAATACCATATTATGACGAGCAAAGAGCGCCGGGAGGCGCGATACCACAGGCGCCAGGCTCGCCGCCTGGAGAATAAGCGAGCCCGCTGTGAGAGCCTGGGCGGACTGAAGAAGGCATTTTCCTATCGGAAGATGTTCTTCCATGGGAAGAAGTGCTGCAACGGTGTAGGCTGGAAGCAGAGTACCCAAAACTTCGGGCTTCACCTGTTTTCTGGAACGGCCCGCCGCCGGAAAGATATATTGAAGGGGCGGTATAAATTCAAGAAATGCTCCCACTTTACCTTGACGGAACGTGGGAAAATCCGCCCTATTGATGCCCCTCATGTGACAGACCGGCAAATCCATAAGACCTTGTGCAATGAGGTCCTGATACCCCTTTATAGCCCCAGCATGATATATGATAACGGAGCGAGCCAACGAGGGAAAGGGCTTCACTGGGCATATCGGCGTTTGGAGGAACAGCTTCGTTGGCACTTCCGCCGGTATGGGCGGCAGGGCGGTGTGTTCCTTCTGGACCTGAAGGGCTTCTTCCCGAATGCACCTCATGCTGCCTTGTATCAGAGACATCAGCAGCTCATCTTCGACCCCGGCCTCCGAGCGTTGGCCGATTCCGTTGTTGCCAGTTCCCCATGCCCTACTCCTGGCCGCGGTATGCCTCTGGGGGTGGAACCGTCTCAACAGGAGATGGTGGCCCTTCCCAGCAGTATTGACAACTGGATCAAGTGCCAAGCTGGTGTCCATGTGGCTGGGCATTACATGGATGATTACTATATCGCCCTGCCGGACATTGAGGAGCTGAAGAAGCTAGCCCGAGAGGTCGTGCGTCGCTTTGAGGCCATGGGCATCCGGGTGAATAAGAGAAAATGCAAGATAATTCCTCTCACCAAACCCTTCCGTTTCTGCAAGGTACGCTTTACGCTTACCGAGAGTGGAGCTGTCAAACGGAATGGCTGCCGTGATGGGATGAAGCGGAGCCGCCGGAAGCTGAAATTTTTCCAGCGGGAGGTCGCCGCAGGGCGGCGCACCCTTGCTGAGGCCGCCGAATATATGCAGTCTCAGCGGGCCTACTACCGCAGTTTCGATGACCACGGACGGCTTCTCCGCCTGGAGAGGCTGGCATACGCTATTTTCGGAGGTGCTTTATGTTCAAAATCATCAAAGACGGGGCCCAAATCGGCATGACTGAGGCTCCAAATTATATTAAAAAGGCCATGAATGGCTGCTACAACCTTTGCCCTGAGCCGGAGGCTCAGGGCATTGTTTTTTCCGGGATTGTTTACCAGCTCCTTGGACGGGAGACTATGGAGGATGACCTGGACACCATTTCCCTGGAGGAAACGGATGCAGGGCGTGAAATTACCAAGGCTGCTGAGACGAACGGAATTATGTTTGTTACCTTGACCGAATCCGGTAGCATTGATGATGTGACCGCCGCTGAACACGCAGACCTATTTACTCCATGGGCCTATCCCGTCAACTATTCTGTGGGGCAAATCCGGCGTTACACTGATGGCAAACTTTACAGATGCTTGCAGGCTCATACCAGTCAAGCTGACTGGACCCCCGATGCTGCCGTGAGCCTTTGGGTAAGCATTTATGACCCTTCCGAGGAGTGGCCGGAGTGGTCCCAGCCGCTGGGGGCACATGACGCATACCCCGCCGGAGCCAAGGTGAGCCATAACGGGAAGCACTGGACCAGTGACATCGCCTCCAACGTATGGGAGCCTGGTGTATATGGTTGGACGGAGGTGTCCGAATAATGGGGCAGTATGTAGCCCGGAAGCGGGCCAAGTTCAAGGGCTTTAGTGGCCCTGTCAATATCCCGTGGGGGGCCGTCCTGGAGGAGCAGGACGGCCTTCTTTTGTGGCACGGTGCCGCTGTCTGTGGGGTCAGGAGCCAAAACGCCTATGACTACTTCAGCCAGGACAACGACGGCCAGGGGAAACTCCGGGGCCAGCTCGTGACCTCTATCAAGGCCACCCTGGAGAAGCGGGACGCCGGGTATCAGGCCCGGTGGGACAAAGTGTGGGACGATGACCTGTGCCAGAAGTACCGGCGGCCTGAGCACGAAGATTGGTGGCTTTGGAACCATGCTTTTTTCAATGCCCCCATCCCGGACCTCCGGCATATCGCTGGGCTGGTCGGAGCCCGCATTTCCCGATAAAGGGGGCGGGACCATGAGCGGCTTCCAGATCATCGAAAGCCTCTGCGCCCTTGCCGAGGAGCAGAACGCCATCATCCGGGCCATGAACTTGCGCCTCGGTGAGCTTGGCGCCGCCTTTGGTGAGGATGAGCTTTCCGCCGCGGATGAGCATTTCAGGCGGCTCCTCGGCAGAGAGAACCAGCCGGAAAGGGGGTGATACCAGTGGTCCAAATTGAAATCGGCGAGCTGCTTCTGGCCTTTGTTGCCGCAATGGGCATTCCAAGCGCCATCATGGGGCTTGTTGTCTGGCGGCTGAAAGGCCGCATCGAGGAGAAGGAGGCCGCCCAGGTGAAAAGGACCAAGGACCAGCAGGACCTATTCCTCATCATCGTCCAGAGCACCAGGGCCTCCATTGCCCTGGGGGAGGCTACCGCCAAGGCTGTCCAGCGCATCCCGGACGCGCATTGCAACGGGGATATGCACTCCGCCCTGGAGTATGCGACTAGCATCAAGCACAAGCAGAAAGAATTTTTAGACCGGCAGGGCATTTCCGCCCTGCTCGATGACTGAAAGGAGATTTTACCATGACTTTTGACATCACCCCTATTGTTGAGGCCGTCGCCGCCGCACTGTGCGCCGTCGTTACCTGCGTCCTGGTCCCCTACATCAAGAGCAAGACCACCGCCGAGCAGCAGAAGGAAATCAATGCGTGGGTGAAGATTGCCGTCTCCGCCGCCGAGCAGATTTATGTTGGCTCCGGCCGCGGCGAGGAGAAGAAGGCCTACGTCCTGGAGTGGCTGCGGGCCCACGGAGTCACCGTGGATGATGAGAAACTGGACGCCATGATTGAGGCCGCCGTCTATGAGCTGTCCCAGGGCCTCCTCCCCCTGGAGGGCGTAGTCTATGAATAAGAAGCCGGTTTCCTACCTCCAGACCGACCCGCGATGGGCAAAGAAGCCGTACCGGGTGAAGGGGGAAAACTCAACCATCGCCGGCTCCGGCTGTGGCCCTACTGCGGCGGCCATGCTGATTGAGACAATTACCGGCAAGACCTTCACGCCCGAGGACGCCTGTAACTGGAGTATGGCACATGGGTATAAAGCCCTGAACCAGGGAACCTATTACAGCTACTTTACTCCGCAGTTTGCTGAGTTTGGTATCGACTGCCAGATGCTCAACTGGACGAATACCTATGGCAAGCCGGATCATCCGAACCACGGGAAGGTCGTGGAGAAGCTGAAGGAAGGGTACTACGCCATTGCCCTGATGAACAAAGGCCTCTGGACCTCCAGCGGCCACTTTGTTGTTCTGTGGTGGCAGGATGATAAAGTTCGCATCAATGACCCGGCGAGCACCAAGGCGGCCCGTGTGAACGGGGACATCCGCACCTTCAGGAGCCAAGCCAAATATTACTGGCTGATTGATGCCAGACAGTTCAATAGGGAGGATGACGACGATATGGACCAGGATAAATTCAATCAGATGTTCCGGGAGGCCCTGGCCACCCACCAGCGGGAGCTCATGGACAATGACTGCGGCGAGTGGAGCCGGGAGGCCCGGGAGTGGGCTGTCCGGGAGGGGCTGTTCGCCGGCAATGGAACCACCGCAGACGGTCAGCCCAACTATATGTGGGGCAGCCCTCTGACCCGTGAGCAGGCCGCCCAGCTGTTCTATCGCTTCGCCCAGAAGTATGGGCTTGCCTGATGAGGAGCGGCAAGAGGCTGGCCCCTCAGAAAGGCGGCTTCCTTGCCCTTCTGGAGCGGCTGGGCTTCACCAACTGCCTTGCTGTCCTTCTGGTGCTACTGCTGCTCGTGGGGCTGGCCGGCGGCTTCGTCCTGGCCGTCCTGAGTATCAGGTATCAGTACACCGGCGCCCTGGCCTGCTGGACGGTGGTATTCACTCCCATTGGTACCGCTGTCTCCATTGTCCTTGTCCGCATAGTGGATAAGAGCCGAGCCGAAAACACTGGGGCGGATGGGGAGGGCATAAAGTACGCCGCCGCCAAAGCTGCCCAGTTTGCGCCCGGGCAAGAGACTGAGGGCTCCATAGATAGTCCAGCGATATGAGGGCGCTTTCTGGGCCTCCAGGCGGTTCTTTCTCTTTCGTGTATCCTTTCCCCTAGTTGATGCCAAACGGCGTCCCAGCGGCCTCCTATGGGCCAAAAATGGGCAATCTCTGTTTGCCTCCGCCTATACTTGCGCTCTGGCCCCCTATATGCTATACTCTGGAGGAGGAGCCAACCCAAGACTATTCCGGCCCTCTCTGACCCGTGGTATTACCGTGGCATTGTCGCATCCGTGGAATGTGTGGACATCACGGAAAATGTATAAGTTCAGAGATTAAAAAGAGCTGGAAGTCTACAAAATACGAGATAATTCCCATAGACGGTTGC